>OCTX014569655.1_pt1 | contig 55267 bp, 88 predicted proteins | sample 1539691 | NCBI WGS metagenome assembly OCTX01 (sample SAMN02144231, study PRJEB22623) | gut metagenome | biome: sheep rumen | host: Ovis aries | place: New Zealand
TTTGTTGCTCTGCTTCATGGCTTCGTCCATGGCTATGCTTTCCGGATCGTTGTAGAGCTCCTGAGCCTGCCGGTCTTCCTCCGCAAAAATCTTCTCTCTGATCTTTCTGATTTCGCGGTTCAGCTGATCAACCTCAGCGTAGGTTCTGGCGTGTTCTTTCTTCCATTCCAGCTCTTCAATCCGCTTGTAGCCCTCGTCGATGTCGTAGGGTCTTCTCGCTCCCATGTGCCTACCTCACTCAGCCAAACAGGCCGGCAGCGAATGCCATCACCAGGATGCTGATCGGAGTCACCGTCAGGATCGAAATCAGCAGCTCCAGCTTCCGGCGCTCTTCGACCTCTTCCCGGCTCATCCGGATCCGGTAAACCGTCCCGTTCCAGCCCTTGAATTTCTTGTACCTGATCTCTTCCATCTTTGTGCTCCTTCCGCACGGTCCGGCTCCTTCACCCTTTGACACGATCGGTAAACCGTGTTAAAATGAAAGAGCGTTAGAAACGCGACAATCACCCCTGATTGTCATCCGCTGTGCTGCTCAGATCGTTGGCCCGATCTGGGCTCTTTCTTTTTGTCTTCCGCTCTTATCTTCATCTGCCGTCATGTGTACCACCGCCTCCTTTCATCCTGGCCTTGATCTCCTGAGCCTTCTTATCGATAACCGCCCAGGTTTCCGGATCCGCGAAGGCTGCGGTCATGCCGTCCAGCAGCCTGTTCACCAGCCGCGCCTTCACGATCTCCGGAACCCTGGCGGGGTCGATCCTGATGGTTGCTTCACTCATGAGGTTCACCGTTTCCTTTCTGAAAAGTTCATTCAAATAGAACTTTCGGAGTAAAAAAATATTCGTAAATGTCACCGCCTGCAATTCCGAGCAGCTTGCACATTGACGAAATCTCATCCTGCTGGAAGAACCGCTTTCCGGTCATCTTCAAGCTCATGGAGCGGGAAGAGAGCCCCATCTTCTCGGCAATCTTCTTCTGAGTACCGAACTTCTCTTTGATCAGGCCCTTCAGCTTGCTGTAGTCGTACATCGCTTCTTTGCCCTCCTTTCTTGAACCTTGGTTCTATTCCGTAGAACTTTCGAGCCTATCTTAGCACACGGGAAGGTGAATTTCAACCCCTATTTTCGATAAAATTGAACTTTTTGAAAATTTTCTATTGAACTTTTGTTCTATTTCCTGTATAATGGGGGCCGTAGAAAGGAGGGATGAAAACCAATGACCGGAGAGAAGTCTTCTTCAACAGCTGAGCGCCTGAATCAGATCATGACAGAGCGCGGCCTGAAACAGGTGGATGTTCTGGATCTGGTAAAACCATACTGCCAGCGCCTGAACGTCAAGTTCCCAAAGAACTACCTCAGCCAGTATCTTGCCGGCACGGTCAAGCCAAAGCAGGACAAGCTCACGGTGCTGGGTCTTGCGCTGAATGTCTCAGAGGTTTGGCTGATGGGCTACGATGTTCCGCGAGAGCGAAACGTGAAGCCCGCCGCAGAGCAAAGCGACGGGCGAGTCCAGGAGCTCCTGAAGCTATTTGACCTGTTGGAAGATGCGCAGAAAGACTTTATTATCGCTTCGATAAAAGGTCTTCTATCTCAGAAATGATCTGACACTGTTGCTCAAGGCTGAGCTTCGCAAGGAGCTCGGCCGCGAGCAATGTGTTTAACAATCCTTCTTCACTGGTGCTTTCGATTTCTACAGTCATTGTATTCATTGGAATAATCTCCTTGAAATAAATTCACCGGTGGAGATAGATTATATCAAAACCACGGCGAAAAAGGCAAAAAATGATAGGCTCTATCGCTTTCCTGATAGAGTGTATCGCATGGAGGGATTGCATGATTAAGAGGAAAATCATAGCTCTACTATCCGTTGTGGTGTTGCTGCTTTTTGGGCACTATGCTGTTGCCGGAACTGCGTATGATGAGTACAAGGCCACGATTGCGAAGGCAGAAAAGGTGGTAGATGAATATACACAGAAGAACAGCGAGCTGCAGGCCTATCTGGATGCCGTAGAGTCTGGCAGTCAGGAAAAATGGGAAACAGCGAGGAAGGCTCCCGCTGTCATGGATGCCATTCGGATGCATAAAGATGTACCTGAAAAGGACGCGGTGAAGTCCGCGATGGAAACGAACCAATCCATGATCGACATTAACCAGAACAAGATTGATGTCTCTGAGCATAAGATGGACGTTTACTACCATGCGTACATCCTGCAGGATCTGGATGCCGTCAACGCGATCCTTGCCAACGGAAACAGAACGGTCCCGGAAGACACATCGGGTAACATTTATTACGCTTGGCCCTATACGGAAATTCCGGAAGGCTTACTTACAGACAACAGCATCCTCGGCCAGAACAGAGGAAATGTTTACCTTGCACCGGCTACGGTTTCCGAAAAGGTCAAAGATTCTATTTACCTTGTGGACATCTACGGAACCACCGCAAAAGCAAAGTTCGAGACTGGCAGCGTGTCCATTGGAGAAAACGTCAACATTTACTTCACAGCCTTTATGATGGAAAGCGACGCACTTGCATACATTGTCGTTGGCAGTGACGAAAGCACAATCGACTCCTATCACGCGCTGCGGACACAGGAGGAATAATGCCAGACCTCGCAGTAATTTACGCCCGGTACTCATCCGCCAACCAGCGCGACGTGAGCATCGAGCAGCAGGTTGAAGCCTGCCGGAGATACGCCGACAGCCAGAACCTGAGAGTCATCCACGTGTATGAGGATCACGCCATGACCGGAACCAACGACAACCGGCCAGAGTTCCGGCAGATGATCAAGGACTCCGCGACTCGCGCCTTCCAGTACGTGATCGTGTACACACTGGATCGGTTCAGCCGGAACAAGTACGACAGCGCGGTCCACAAGCACACGCTGAAAGAAAACGGGGTCAAAGTGCTGTCGGCCATGGAGCACATCACGGATGATCCGACCGGGATCCTGATGGAGTCGGTGCTGGAAGGATTCGCGGAATACTACTCCAAGGAGCTGTCCCAGAAGATCAGGCGCGGGGTGATGTCCAACGCTCAGAAGTGCATGGTCATCGGCCCTCCGCCGCTTGGCTACAAGCGCGGCTCTGACGGGAAATATGAAATTGTCCCGGAGGAAGCCAAGATCGTGCAGGAAATCTATCAACGGGTGGCGAAAGGAGAAGCATTCGTCACGATCTTCGAAGACCTGAACCGGCGCGGGGTTCCGACGAAGAAAGGCGGCGAATGGAATAAGAGTTCGTTCAACCGAATACTGAACTGCGAGAAGTACATCGGGGTTTATGAATATTCGACGGTAAGAGTGGAGGGAGGTGTCCCGATCATCATCGACCATGAACTGTACAAGCGTGTGCAGGACCGTTGCCAGACGAAGCCACGGGCCAGAGGGAATCCGCAGAAGCGCCGGCGGGAGAATCATTCGTATCTCCTGACCGGAAAGCTCTACTGCGGAGACTGCGGGAATCCTATGGTAGGCATCAGCGGGACGGCCAGGAACGGCACACCGAAATACTACTACGTCTGCCAGGGGCACCGGAAGAAACTCGGCTGCGATCATATGCCGGTCACGCAGGACTGGGTGGAGCAGCTGGTGGCCAACCAGATCAAGGCGCTGGTTACGGATCCGGAGGTCATCACTTGGCTGGCCGATCTCCTGATGGAATACATCATGACACACCAGGAGACAGAGGAAACTGAAAGCCTGCAGCAGAGGATTGACGAGCTGGAAGTGAAGATTCAGAACACGCTGACAGCCATTCAGAACGGGGTCACCTCGATGCGGGTCCAGGGGATGCTGAACGATCTGGAAGCGGAGCAGGACGCGCTCAAGGCCAAGCTCTCCATAGCCCGGGAGAGGGTCAAACCGAAGTTCGGGAAGGAGCACGTGATAGCCTACATCCTTTCCTTCGCTGACGGGGACATCGAGGACAAGGCCTTCCAGGAATCGCTGATCGATGCCTTCCTTGTCCGGGCCTACCTCTACGGAGACCGGCTGAAGATCGTTCTCAACTACACAGGCCATAACACCAGCGAGATCGAACTTCCATTCAGTCAGGAAGAGATCCCGGAACCTGTTGATAATCCTTGCGATATCGCCAACGCAAGCGGTCCGGTTCCGGTTCGTATAAGCTCTCCTGACCTCCACGTCAGTCACCTTATACGAACCGCTCAGATGTACATTATGTCCGGGCTGCTCGTCCTTGTGACTAAAATCCCCGCAGGTCAGACATGACCTGCAAAAGAAAAGGACTTAAACTCATTCACATGAAGTTTAAGCCCTTTTTTCGTGGTCGTGCGCCGCCTTCGGTATCGTAATTGCGATAGACTCTATCCACTGGGGGCTACACCGTATCAAACAGCCCCACAAAACCTTGAAATTACGATAGAATGTAACCGAAGGAGTTGGTTGTCATGATCGAAATCGTTCTCTCCCGGAAGCTTGGCGAGCTCCGGATGAACCAGGCGGAGCTGTCCAGACGGACGGGAATCCGCCCCAACACCATCAGCGATCTTTTTAACGACGTAGCCTCGACTGTGAATCTGGATCAGCTTTCGGCAATCTGTGAGGTGTGCGACTGCGAGGTCGGCGAAATCCTCGAAAGAGTCCCCGAAAAAGATGGATCCACTTTGTACAAGCGCGGCCCACGAAAAACCCGGAAAAAGGATGGCTGATCGGTAACCACTCCCTTGCCTCTGGATGCGTCACCATCCAGGGGCATTTCCATTATACTCCTTCTTCGCGCTGGTGTCCGAATAAATCTCCCGGTGTGCAGTTCAGCTCATTGCAGAGCTTGTCCAGCACGTCCAGCGGTATATGCTTCGCCTTCCCGGTGCACAGCTTCGAAATAGTGTCGATCCGGATCCCGGTCTTCTTGCTCAGCTCCGCCTGTGTGGTGTGTTCCCGTTTAATGATCCATCCGAGGTTGAAAACGATCATTGGTCCGTCCTCCTTTCCTTGCTCATTGTAACGCTTATTCCGTGAAAAATCAACACGAAAAAAGATAATAAATTCACGAAATTCGGGTTGACTTATCCAGCATACAGAGGTAATATGCACACAACGAAAGGGGCAAAGGAGAAGGCAACGATGAAGAGCGAAAGAAAGATTAACGGGATTAACTACAAAACCAACAGCAGCTACACGGAATACACGATGACCGCCTGGTACTTCGGGAAGGGCCAGGTTGACGCCTGGACGAAGGAGGCCAAAAAGGCCTACCGCAAGACCGGAGAAACAACCTTCCGGTTTTGGCAGGACGGCACCGGGTTCATGACGATCGAGATTTACTGAGAAAGAGGGAGGACACCACGATGAAGAACACCGCAAAGCAACAGGAAACCATGAAGGCCCAGACGATCGGGGTTGAGGTAGAGATGAACAACATCACCCGGCAGGATGCCGCGAAGCTGGCCGCCGAGTTCTTCGGAGACCCGACCAGATTCCAGGACACCGCCAGACGGAACGGCTACTGCACCTGGAGCGCCTGGGACGCGCAAGGCCGCGAGTGGAAGTTCCAGCGGGATTCCAGCATCGCCGGACCGGACGGGCAGAAGTGCGAACTGGTGACGCCGATCCTGACCTACGCCGACATTGAAACCCTTCAGGAGCTGATCCGGCGGCTGCGGAAAGCCGGAGCCAAGAGCGACCCGACCAGGGGCTGCGGAGTGCACATCCACATCGGAGCCCAGGGACACACGCCGCAGACCCTCCGGAACCTCGCCAACCTGATGGCGAGCCACGAAAACATGCTGGCCGAGGCGCTTAACCTCGACGGTGGCCGGATGGATCGCTACTGCCAGACGGTCAACCCGCGATTCCTGAAGCGCCTGAACGAGGTGAAGCCCACCAGCATGGCCCAGCTTGCGAACATCTGGTACGAAGGCAACGGAGCCTCCTACGGCAGGAACGAGCATTACAACCAGAGCCGGTACCACATGCTCAATCTCCACGCGACCTTCACCAAAGGCACGATCGAGTTCCGGCTCTTCCAGTTCGAAGCGCCAGCAAACGGAAAGCAGAACGGCCTTCACGCCGGCCAGCTGAAAGCCTACATTCAGCTTTGCCTTGCACTGAGCGCCATGGCGAAGAACGCCAGGTCGGCCAGCCCGATTCCGCAGCAGCACGAAAACCCGAAGTTCGCGATGCGCACCTGGCTCCTCCGCCTGGGCTTCATCGGGGACGAGTTCAGCACCGCCCGGGACGTGCTCACCCGCCGGCTTTCCGGGGACGCAGCCTTCCGCAGCGGATCCCGCCGCACCGCCTGACCGCAGGAGATACCCTCCTGCCACTCCGCGATCAGCCGCCGACAAGGCGGCTCAGGGTGGTAGAAGGGTGTTCCCTTCGAGAACGAAAGGAGGCTATCAGCCATGAAGAAAGATGAACCAAGAATCGAAAGAACCTGCCCGATCTGCGGAGCCACGTACACAGCGGTTCCGGCACTGTCCAGGGAGGACAATCACACGCTGATCTGTCCGGACTGCGGGACCCGTCAGGCGCTGGCCAGCATCGGAGTCGGCCCGGAAGAACAGGAGAAGATTCTGGCAACCATTCACGCCGCTTCGCACCATTGAAAGAAATTCCCGAATAAAGTGAATTTTCTTTCCGAAAACCGTTGACAAATTCCCGAAATTCGTGTATAGTATAGTCATCAACCGGGCCACCCGGACAGGAGGACACGATGATGACGAAGCAGGAAGCTTACAGCAAGATTCAGGATACGGTCAAAGCCTACAGCGATTACGGGTTCACAGCCGGGATCAACGATTTCACCGGGTACTTCGAGATCAAGGAAGCGGATGACCTGCGTACAGTAAACTTCACGATCAAGGAAAACTCAGTTGCAAACTGGAAGGAGCACGAAGCCTTCACAACCATTGCGGTTCAGGCCAGCATCGCCAGCATGGGCGGACAGCCCACAACCAACGAGTTGCTGACCGCTGCCCACAGAATTGAGGGAGCCGCCAGACTGGCCGAGCGGCTGACGAGCATGAAGATTACCTACAAAGAGACCTGGTAAGGAGGATAAGACAATGACAAAGGCTGAAGCAATCCAGAACACTGAGTACACCGAGCAGGAACTGATCAAGCTGGCCCTGACGATGGCTGCACAGCAGGCGAAGACCTGGAGAAACGGAAGCGATGACAGCGAAAGCTGGGATCACTACGAAGCCCTGATGAACGCCTTCCAGGCGATGGCAGACGAACGGTAAGGAGGGAAAGAAGATGGCAAGCCTGAGAGAAGAAGCACGGTGGGTCCTGGACGATGCGAAATGCGGCATCAACTGGATCGCCATCTGGAAGACCGGAAGAACCTGGCATGCGGAAACCATGTACGGGGTTGAGTACGAAGAAGGCAACCGCTACTTCAAGAAAGAGTCGAAGTGGACGATTGAGGATGAGGATGCCAGCCGCCTGAAGGAAATCTTCGGAGAAGACGAAAACGCCATCCTGGTCAACCCCTACTACTGCAACCTTGGACCATGGGAAGAAATGACGCTCGAAACCCTGATTGACGGGATCCGCTTCCAGTACGGATTCGGCGGTGACCTGATGGACATCCTGCAGAAGGCAGGCAAAGCATAAGGAGGGAAACGAAATGGAGAAGCTGAAAGTCAAGGTCTACTGCATCAACAAAGGCCAGCCGGGACAGTACTACGGCCTGAAGTACGCAGACGATGGTTCAATCGTAGCCTGTGCTCCTGACAACTGGAAGACCTACAAAGGCGCGGTTCGCTGGGCGCTGGCGCATGGAATGGAGGTTGTTGAAAAATGACATTCACCCTGGACGGCAAGCAGATCACGAAGGAAGCAGCCTACGACCGCATCATGGAGCTGATGCCGAACGGCGGTACCCAGTTCCTCGACAACGCGATCTCGGTCGGAGTAGAGCACGGAACCGAAAGCCTGACGATCCACGTCGGCACGAAGAGCACCCTGGTGATTGAATTTTGAGGAGAAAAGAAAATGCCACACTTCATGGTAATCTTCAGCAACGGGAAAGACGCGCCGACCGTGAGATTCTTTGACAAGCCGGACGAAGTTGACAGCGCGATCAGCGACGCCACCTGCGGAGTGAACCTGAGAGCCCAGTGCTACGAATGGGACCGCGAAGATGAGGAATATAAATTCTGGTTTGAGTAAATCCCTCAAAAGAGTTTATATTTTCTCAAAATAATGCTTGACTTTATATAAACTCTGTGTTAATATATAGACGTACCCGGAAAGGGTACAGAAAGGCGGGAGAGAAAATGGAGGAAAACGTAATGAACACCAACAGAGCAGAGGAAGCATTCCTCGAAGCGATCAGGATCATCAACGAGGAAGTACAAGACCCGGAGAAACTGGACAAGCACCTGCAAAGGCTCCAGATGATCATTGAAAAAGGCGTCACCGGCCAGCCTGAGAAACCCGCCGATAACGCCTAACTCCTAAGACAAGGAGGTGCGGAACTCCCGCCCCGCACCTCCGATTTTATCAGAGAGCGGGATAAAAAACAAGGAGGAAGAAGAAAATGAAAAAGATTATCGATGGGAAGCTATACAACACGGAGACCGCCAAGCAACTCGGGTCAGATAGCAATCCATGCGGACCGAGAGATTTTCATTACTGGCACGAGGAACTGTACCAGAAAAGAACCGGAGAGTTCTTCCTGTATGGTGAGGGCGGTCCCGCCAGCAAATACTCTGAAAGCTGCGGACAGAACCAGTGGAGAGGTAGTGAGAAAATCATCCCGCTCAGCTACAAGTCGGCGCAGGAGTGGGCTGAGGAGCATCTGGATGCCGAGGATTATGAAGAAATCTTCGGAGAAGTTAGTGAGGAAGGAGAGGACGTTGTTATTTCTGCGAAGCTTCCCGCTGCGGTTGACACAAAGCTTCGCAGGCTGGCCGCTGAAAACGGAATCAGCCTGACTGCCCAAATTATCAAACTTATTGAAAACGCCTGATCAAAATCCCTAAAACGAAAAAAAGACCGCCCTCCGATATGGAGAGCGGTTTTTCCGTTATTTGGTTCCGTCAGGTCTTGGCAGGCTCCACCTTTTCGACCTTGGCCTGTTCGATGTTCAGTTCCTTCACCATGGCTTCGATCAGCGCCCTGGTGGAATCCTCGACCTTTTCCTTGTCCACGATGTAGCCTTGCTGGTACAGGAGGTCGATAACGTACTGCAGTTTCTCCTGTCCCTGTTTCGAGCCGTACAGCTGCTCCGCCGCATAGACCGCAGTCTTGACCGCGATCCGCAGCAGCTCCAGCTGTTCACTGCTCATTTTGCTCTTGGCCTGCGGGATGATGTACTTCATCAGCAGACCGAATAGCAGCGTAATTACTGCGAGAATGATCTGGGTCAGATCGATTTGAACCTGTCCGAATTGCATGAGATCGTCTCCTTTCATACATCTGTACTGATACGAAATCGCCGGATTTCGTTCAATTGTGAGTTCATAAAAATCAGCCAAGCCCCAGGAACCGGGTCATGATGTACCAGCCCTTGCGGCTCCCGTAACTCACCTTCGACCAGGGATTCCCCTGAGCGTCCGTCGTAGCGTTGTAGGCATCCACGGCAACGACGGTCCCGACGGGAACCTCGTCGTAGAGCTTGCACTTCTGCGACGGTTCGGCCCTCATCTTGACTGGCTTGCCGTTCTCAGCCCAGACGGTGGCCTCATCGATCACGATGGGCGGTTCCGGTTCCGGGCTGGGCTCCGGCGCTGGTGTCGGTTCCGGATCAGGTGCCGGCGCTGGCTGCGGACTGTCCTTCAGGAATTCTTCCATCATCCAGCCCCAGAAGCCGTGATACTTCACGTAGGCCCAGCCTTCACCGTTGTCCTTCTGCCAGATCACGGAAGCGCCGACCGGCACACGTTCCACCAGCGCAGCCTGTTTGCTTGGCTTTGTCCGCATGTTCACCGGCTTTCCGTTCTCCGCATAGACGTACATGGTTTTGGTGACTGGTGTCGGTTCCGGCGAAGGCTCCGGAGACGGTCCTGGATCAGGACTGGGATCCGGGCTGTCGCTGATGTATTCCTTCTTCAGTGACGCGACCTTCTTCCATTTGCCGATCTTCGTGTCCGTTTTCGCCGTCGGGCCGGTCATGTGGATGATCTGCAGCGGGTTGACGCTGGCAACCGTTCCGATGTGGTTGTAGTCGGTCAGATCTCCGTTGTACCCGGAGCCGCCCGGCTGGTACTTCGCCGGCAGGTTATACCCGGGATCACCAGGATTCAGCGCCTTAAAAACAACGTCCCCGACATGCAAGTCGGAGACGGAGTGGATATCCCGGACGTTATCCACCTGATTGCGGATCGTCCAGTTGGTGCCCGTGGTGCTGAACTTGACGCCGTTTTCCCGCAGGCCGTACTTGGTCATGCCGATGCAGTCGCATTCCTTCAGGCTGCTGGCACCGTTCTGATAGACCGGCTCAGCCTTCCGAACCTCCCAGCACTTGGCTACATACTTCTCTCTGGTCGTGCTCATCCGTTGCCGCCTCCTTCGTCCTCTTCGCTCACTTCTTCATCGTCACCGTCTCCCTTCGTTTTCTTGCTTCCGTCACCGGCTGCCGTTGAAGACCCGATGCCCTTCAGCTGCAGCTCGACTTTCGCCTTATCCAGGGCGCTCAGCAAGATCTTCTCTGTTTTGCTGTTATCAGTGTATGCCAGGGTGTCGATCATCTTGTTGGCTGTCACAATAACCACCAGCCACACGCAGGCCATTGCGGCCTCCGGGCGGGAATATATCAGGAATGCGACAACCAGAAGATACAGCCCCCAGACCCATGCCCCGAATCGCGCCAGCCATTTGCTGAACTGTTTCTTCGGATCCATGCGTTTCGTCAACATGGCGCTCACACCTTCTTGATCAGTCCGTTCGTGTAGCTCTGCAGATCGTCCCGGGCCTTCTGCATCTGGTCGGCATTGCCGTTGTGCAGCTCATGGTCCAGGATCGCCGTCAGTGCGTCAGCGGTCACCTGCATGCCATCCTTGATCGTCTCGATCGATCGCCCAAGGTTCTGGATGGCGGTTTCGTGATTGTCGAGCCGGCTTTTATCCGTATCCAGTTTCGTCTCGATGTCCCGGAACCTTGGCTCCAGCTTGGCCAGCACCTTGTCCGCGATTTCGTCGGTCAAGTCCTTTCCGGACAGCTGGTTCCGTTTAGCCTTCCGCTCATGCTCTTTCCGCATGATCTCGATCACCTTGTACACCAGTACAACGACCGCGCACAGCCCCAGCAGCACCAGAAAGAAATTCCAGAGCATGGCCGGGGTGATGCCTTCAATCGGCTGCACCTGATTCATACCAATCACCACTCCCTCATTTTGTGTTTTAGCGGGAAAACCGCCGCGCAGGATTACAACCAGGCGTTTGTGCCCTCGCGCCGTTTCTCCTCGCAGGAAGAGCAGACCTGCCGCCCTTCCGGTATGATTTCTCCGCAGCACACGCATCTCTCCGAGCTTGTATCGTTGTCCATCCGGCGGCTTGCTGCTGCATCGTCTTTTCGATCAGGCGGGTGAAGTCTCAGATACTCCTGCTCCTCCAGTCTGCTGCTTCTCGCGGAAGCCTCCATCAGGCCGCCGTAGAAAACAATCAGACCCGCTGCAGCCAAACCGATCAGAATCCAACCCCATGCGGTCATTGCGGATGCCTCCTTTTCAGTTCAGACGTGTAGACAAAAAGAAAAGGCTGCCGCCGTCATGGCAACAACCGTTTTCTTTTCCATGGAATGATTACATCCAGATTCCTTCCGGATCAGCCGGAGCGCCTTCCGGGCTGGGCCGCACAAGCACGTAGGTCTGACAGATTTTCTCGATCAGCCCACGGCAGCTGGTGTACTTCAGAAGCCCCAGATAGCTCTGAATGACGTTCTCGGCATAGTCCAACTCGACCTCTCCTGCGCTGTAGCGCTCGGCAACGTATCGCAGGTGACGCTTGATCTGGAGCGACGTCTGTTTCCTGACGGTCAGCTGATCCGGATAGATCACCCGTCCAATGAACTCCACCCCGTCTGTGCATGGCAGCACCGCCGTCTTGTTGTTCAGCTGAAGCCCGAGTTCCGTCTGCAGGTAGTCGTTCATCATCCCCAGCGCGTCCCACACCTGCGCTTTGGATGGTGCCAGGATGATCATGTCATCCATGTACCGCATATACCTTGGAACCCGGGCAACCCGCTTCATGTAGTGGTCGAGGGGAGTCAGTACGACGTTGGCGGTCATCTGGCTGATCAGGCTGCCGACGGGCATGCCGATGCCGAAAATGCGCTCAGCGTCCGACACATCCGAGATGTCCAGCGGAAGGCCCGTAGGCCGTCCATCGCCCTTGATGCACTGCTGAAGAAACCACATCATGTCCGGATCGTCGAGGGGCCGGCCCAACTCCCGCAGCTGGATTTCATGCGGGATGCGGAAAAAGAACTTTGCAATGTCCGCTTTCCCGATATACCAGCGCTGGGTCTCACAGGCCGCCGCCTTCCGGATCCACTGCTGCAGCTGAAGGCAGGCTTTCACCTGACCTTTTCCGGGAATGCTCCCGTAGCTGTGCTCATAGAAGCTTTTCGAATAGATCGGCCAGAGCACGTTGTACGCAGCGCAGTTGATGACTCTGTACTTGAATGGCCATGCGGTAATGATCCTCTTTTTGGGATAATACTCCATGAATTCATGTACTTTGTCGATGCTGTAGTCCTTCCAGATAAGCCGGTTGATTCCGTCGATGATAAAATCCTCAAGGTTGTAGGAATAGTCTAACACCTCGGGCCGGTAGCGTTTGCATTTCGCCGCCAGCTTATAGCCGTCTATCTGGTTCTCGAATGAGATGAATCTCTCGAAAACCCCCGAATGCTTCTCCATTCCATACCTCCCTGAGGCTGCTCACGTTTAGCAGCGGCATGCCGCCCTTTCAGGCGGATGCTCTGACGGCTTCCGTGGCCGATTCTTTTTCTCCCCGGGCGTATCCCGGATCGAGGGGACAGTTCCCTTTACCTCCGATGTACTGGGAGCAGACCCGTGAGTCTGCAGCATCTGACTGCCGTCAGCCCGTAGGCCGAGAGGAGGTAGAGCGGAGCGGAACCCGATGTTGACGTTCGAGTTCGAGCGTGGGTTGTTCAGGTTGAACGAAGCGAAGCCGTTCTGGTTGCCAGAGTTGTAGTTGCCACCACGGTTCAGGCTGCGCCGCAACGTGAACTGCTCCCTGTGTTAAGTGGGCTTCTGAGCGACGGCTTTCATCCACCCACCCAGCATCTTGCCAATCTCCACGACCTTCGCGCTCCACACTTCGTAGGTGTGAACAGAAATAAATCTCAGGTCGTGGGAGAGCCGGATGTAGGCTTTCAGCTTGGCGATTTCGATATCCAGATCCTGCAGAGTCGTTTTCTTGAAGTATTTCTTCTCTGCCGTGATGATCAGCTCAAGCATCTGATCCATCACCCGCTTGATATCCGCGCACAGGCTGAATTTCTCACTTTTCGGATACTGAGCGAGGACGGGATAGGCGTAAATCATCATGTCCGTGGTTTTCTGGCGAATCATCAGCTTATCAGCCGTCTCTTTCCGCTCTTCCCCGGATGCGTTTCTCACATATCCTGACATCCTGCTCACCTCCTACGACCGGAGATTATACACTGTTTTTTGCTTCCTGTGTTGATTTCGATAGAGTCTATCGGAATAGCGATAGACTCAAAAAATTTTTTACCCACTCCGCTATCGCGGAGTGGGATCAGTACACAGTTAAGCAGCAGGCAGTTTTACATAAGCGGAGCGGAACCCGATGCTGACGCTCGAGCTCGAGCGTGGGTAGTACAGGTAGAACGAAGCGAAGCCGTACTGGTAGCCAGAGTAGTAGTAGCCACCACGGTACAGGCTGCGCTCGGCTTCAGCGTTGTTGATCCAGCAGTTCTGCCAGCCGCTGATAATGGTTCCGCTGATCGGCAGCAGACCGAGAGCGCGGAGCACTTCCTTCGCAGCATCCGAAATGCTGGAAGCGCAAGTCACATTATAGAACTGGCAGTTATGAGAACCGCGAGCTGTATCGGTAATCGTTGCGCTCCACGTGATCTTGCTGCTGACCCAGTCAGCCTTGATGGAGTTCGCGGTCGTGCCGCTTCCATCAGGCGTGATCAGCTCACCCGTGGTCGCGTCAATTGCCTTCCAGAGCGTAGACGCCGCCGTCTGCGGATTGTCGCTGTCCGCAGCGTTGTTGTTGGCCAGAACCTGAAGCTCGCCGTACACCAACCGCAGGCCGCCCGTCCACTCCCAGACATTCCCGCACAGATCGGCGATGCCGTCCAGGCTCTTGTTGTGATACCATTCCAGCGGACCGGTGCCGGTCAGAATCCGGCGGATATTGCCGTTTTCGTAGTCACCCGGCAGCGCCTTGTAAACGTTCTCGGTGTTGTGCTTGCCCCAGCTGTTATTGCCCAGCGGGATGAAGCCGTTCTTCTCGCACCAGAGGATCAGAGCGCCCCACTCGAAAGCCGTCATCAGATGCCAGCCAGCGCCCTTGTCCGTGCAGTATTTCAGCGCATTGTCAAAGGTGACATTCGAGGTCTGCAGAACTCCAGGCAGGCTGTAGGCCCGTCCGTTCTGGACGATGTTCTGATACTTGCTGATATAAACCTCGTCCACTTCCTGACCGTTCACCAGGAAGGCCGGGAAGGTGGCCGTGCTGTTGCCCAGGCCCAGCTGAGCATACGTCATCTTCGGCACCTTCACCATGATACTGGGCAGGCCCTTGTCATCGTACAGAATCTCGTTGTTCGGGCACACAGCCTTCAGGGCCAGCGCCGAAAGATCAAAATTCGCAGCCATATCATTTTCCTCCTTCTCAGTCGATCGCCCACAGGCTCAGCGTCACCTTGTCCAGATCCAGCGGAACAGGAGTCGGAGGTTCCGGCTCTTCGCCTTCCTCGGCAGGTTCCGGATAGATGTACTCCCTGGCCGGAATGTCGATCTCCGCCACATACGCCCGTCCGGCAGCGGTGCCCAGCACCAGGTTCCCGTCCGAGTCGTAGCACACGTCGATGTGTACGGGCCAGTCTTCCTCGCGCTTCGCCAGGTTGATGGTCAGATCATCGTCAAAGGTGATCTTCTTCTTGGTCGCGGTATCCTGCACCTCATAGTCGATTTTGGTGCCGACGTTCTTCTCCACGATAATCATCAGTCATACCCTCCAATCACAGCGTAAGTCACCGTCACGCTCGCAGCGCTTCCGGTATGCTCAATCTTGAAGCCGTTCACCTGCCGCTCGGAAACCTCGATGTTCCCGACGTTCCCGTTGGCGTTCGCGGTCGCGCTGACCACCACAACCACATAGTTCAGGTTGTCGCGCACGTTCGTGAGCGGAACCGTCTTCTTCGAGTTGTTGAACGGGAATGCCATCGAGTTGGTCAGCGTCACGGTGCCGGTTTCCTGAACGGTGGCTTTCTCCAGCGCGTCCAGCCGTGCATCATCCTGCCAGCCCTTCTCGCGGACATACTGCTGCAGGAGCGCGTAGGCGATATGCCCGTCTTGGATTCCGTCCTCCATGTTGTTGAAGTTTGCCGCGCTCTGGGGAGTGCCTTCAACGTACCGCTCCCCGGTTTTCTTCGTGTGGGTGATCGAGCCGTCATCGTTCGCGGTCTCGGTGTACCGGTTCTCGAACTCGTCGGACTCGTCCACCCAATAGGTCCGGTTGTACATCAGCTCTCCTCCTCCGTGATCTCAAAGTCGAACCACTGCAGCAGGTTCGTTTCAGTGGTCTCAAGCACGACGCTGATCGCCTTGGTGGCCCACACCTGGCCCTCGGTGTTGATCAGCCGGACGCCGGTAATCGTTCCGGTCGTTCCGGGCGAAATCTGCACCTTGATCCGGGCGATGCCGTTCGTGACTTCCTTGCCGACCAGAGCCGCATCTCTCCAGCTCCCGCCCATCTGGTACTGAGCCTTGTAGATGCGCTTGATGATGTAGTTCCTCAGATCGGTAAAGGCTGCCGTCTGCAGCATGGTTCATCACCTCCCCTTAAAATAGTGAATTGACCGGAGTCCCACACCTCCGAATGCCGTAGCTCGCAGAAACGGATGCGGAAGCCACATCCAGGCCGCTGCCCTCCACGTCCCCGTGGGTGGCGTAGTCCGGATGCGTTCCGGCGGTCACCTGGCCGGTAACCGGCACATGGTATTCCGGGCCGTCCGCTTCTGTCAGAATTGTGATGTCCTCGCGGGACTTGTCACCGTGTGTGCTGTACTGCGGGATCGTACCAGCCAGGGGCACGTGATAGCGAATCACGTCGCTCTTCTTCGTTTTGATCACGATGCCGCATCGGATTCTGATAATCGGATAACCGTCGATGTGCGCTCTCACGGGCTTGAACACTTCGATCATCCGCACAGCCTTGCTAAAGTTGATCGCGCCGGAGGTGTCCGCGCTTAGCAGCACCCGGAAATATCCCGGCTCGCCGCCGTAGTCGAACCATTCCTCGACGGTGGTTTCCGGCCAGACGTCCCGCAGTGCCGTTTTCACGGCGGAGACGGTCCCCAGCTTCAGCCGCACCTTCCAGTTGTTTTTCAGCTGGCGTCTCTTGGTGGCAACATCTGCGTCATAGTCGTACCAGTCCACCTTGCAGTCAGCGGCCAGAATATCCAGCAGCTCCTCGTCCAGCTCGTCGATTCGCTGGAAGATCGCCGGATAGCCTGCCTCCTCGGATCCCTTGCCCATGATCCAGCCGATCAGCTGAGCCAGGTCATACATGCCATCGTCCCGCTTCAGCACTCCCGGCAGGATGCTCAGCATGCTTTCCTGAGTGATTCCCTTACTCATCTTCGTAGCCCCCATTCGTGAGGGTCACGGTGCCGACGGTCGCGATCTGGGGCACATAGTCCTCCGGCTGGGCCGTGGTCGGGTCTTCGACGGTGCCGTCCCGCAGGACCGTGTAGGCCGGGGAGTTGATCACGACGCGCTTGGCTCCCGCTTCGACCACCAGCTGCGTCAGCTTGGAAGGATTGATGTCCCGCCCGATCCGCGCATGCTCCCATTCGATGTAGGCGTTCACAGCCGCTTCCACGTTGGCCTGAATGGTGGCCGCGCTCTCGGTGCTGCTCCGGCTCAGGTAGTAGGTCATGTCGATGTTGTAGGTGGCCAGCTCCACATCCTCCACGCTGACCTGGTCGGTCAGTGGCCGGATATCCTCCTCGTTGCAGGCCGCCAGGATCGCCGCCTTCATCTCGCTGGAAGCGGGTGTCCCGTCATCCATGACCGCATAGATGTGCACAACGCAGGCCGTCGGCGAATTGACCACGATGTCCTGAATCTCGGTGGACACCCGCTTGGCGTAATACTCATACGCTCCTCTCGCGCCTGCGGAGGTGTAGGCGTCCTGCCCGGTCACCATCAGCTCATAGAACTCATCGTCGGTGGCCGTGTTGCTCCCGCCGTCGGTCATCGTGAGGTTGGTCACGCTGGTGAAGTACGGGAAGATATCCACGCAGGTGTTCAGCTGCCCAACTTCGTATCCGTTGCCCTCCGTCCCGGCGGTCTCGCAGGTGGCAGTTACGGTCACGGTGGTGTCCCCGGCGGCTACGTACACATCCGCATCCGTCTGGAAGACGATCTTTCGATCCGTTGTGGTCACCCTCGTTCCGGCGGGTACCAGCACAGCCGTGGTCTGCGCTTCGCTGATCGTGAACTGCAGCGTCACCGTTGCGGGTTTCGCCTGCGGCCTGGTGCTGGCGAAGAAAATCTGCGCGATGTTATCCAGGCCTTCGCCGACGGCTTTGCTCGGAATGTTCTGATTCCCGGCGAAATTGATCTGCTCGGCCAGCAGTACCATCGCCGCCGCCACCCACTGAATGAACAGCTTTTCCGGGCTGGCCGGATGCACGGTCCGCTTGGTGATGTCCTCATATTTCGCCGTCAGCGTTTCCACCATGGTCTGTGGATTCGCGTCCACGAAGATGTACGGGGTCGTGTCTCTCATAGGTCACTCACCTCCAGAACCGGGCTTAGAATGCCTTGCATGGTCTTGTCCAGACTCGTTTCGAAATAGATGTTCTCGATCTCCACATCCGGCGCGAATTTCTCAAACGCATCCGTGATGGCCATCGTCATGGCGGTTTCAACCATGTCCACTGGCATGTGAAGATAATCGTTGCTGATGCCGAAATCCCGGTAAAGCGGAACCTCGCCCAGGATCGTGCAGAGCAGGATCCACAGTTCCTGCACCTTGGCATCCGTCTCCGTCTCAGGAGCCAGCGACAGAGGATGCTTGTCAGATGCTCTGATAATGATCACCCGTCATGCCTCCTTTACTTATTGGCGTATTCTTTCAGGCTGATGGTCGCTTTGTATTCGCCCGGTGTGCCGTCCTTCCAGAACAGGTCCGTTCCGAAGCTCAGACTTTCAATCACCCATTTCTTGCCGATGGGCTTGGTGCCAAGCACGAACTTGAGCGCCTTGCCGGCGGTCAGGTGTTTGTCGAGCTGCTTTCTCCACTTCTCCGGGTTTTCGCCCATCCAGGCGGAGAAGATCGCCTCGAACTTGATTTCCTCGGGCTCCACCCCGGTAAATTCCAGGATGCCCTTCTTGTTGATCAGCTTGTGAGTGGAGTAGTCGGCCTTGTTCGACCGGCTCAGGTTGCTGATCGTCCGGAATGTTTTATCCGACACCTTGAAGGTAATATCTCCAAGCATTCCTGTTTTCATCACACACACCCCACAATATAACCATGGCTGTCGCTCCCGGTCGGGAACAGGCAGATTGCCGTATCGTTCACACGGGGGAACCACTGGATATACCGTACCCTGTGTGTGTGGCCGCCGTCCCAGTCGGTTTCATCGCCCTGCAGATTGCCGCCGAAGGAGTCTTTGATGTCTCCCCATTTCTCAGCGATCTTGTGCTTGTGGCTGGCGTACTCTGTGTACATCTTCGAATTGATGTTGCCCCATTCCGGGAACTGCGCCACGTACAGCCAGTCGGAAACGATGCCCTGGCTGGTGAATTTTACCCGCGCTTTGGTCTTGTCTTCGTTCACGTCCGTCACGGTCCCGATACGCACGATCTGGCCGCTTCCAAGCGTGTAATCGTCGTATCCGTCCCCGGAGTGATTGCTGATGTCTCCGCCAAGTTTGATCTCAGTGGTGTATCCGCTGGAGCTCAGCTTGTGCTTGGCGTACTTGATCGGGTGTTTGCCCGTCCAGTATCCGAAGTCCTCCAGATCCACGTTCTGACCGGCCATCAGTCCCGGATTTCCCGGCAGTGTGAAGGTCGCGCACTCGCCGAACTCGTTCTTCAGCCGCAGCTCCTCCGCCGCAATCTCCTGCGCTTCGCCTTCGCTCTCCACCCGGCGATTAGTGATCACCAGCTGGTTGTGGTCTTCGTTGTCCGCATACTTCTCGGAGGTGGCGGAGCCTTCGATCAGGCCCTTCTCCGGATGCGCGTACCGCACAATGCAGCTGTCGTAGGCGATGTCCTTCGATCCGGTTTCCAGGCTCCACTTGGTGTAGCTCCCGTCCCCGAATTTGATCTTCATCACGCTGGCCTGTTTGGCGTAGGCCGACATGCTGAAAAGGCACATCTTCATGTCGGTGATCTTCAGGCACAGCCCCGCCTCTCGGCACAGTGCTCTCAGGAAAGCCAGGTCGGCCATGTCGTTCTGCTCCCGCCGTTCGTAGCTGATCGTCGGCGCGTCATATACCAGGCTCAGTCCGGCCTTGCCGGCGATCTCCGCCGCGATTCCCTGAAGCGTGTAGTTTTCCCATGCCTTGTCCCGGTTCTCGTCCCGGATGCCGCCGGCCATGGGAAGGGAGGTTGCCTTGATGGTCACCTGTGCGGGTGGGCCGCTGGCCTTAACCGAATCCAGCAGGAATGTTCCGGCCTTCTGCTGCACGATCTTGTCACCCTTCCGGGTACCCACCCAGACCTCGATCTTCAGTCCGCGCACCTTCGCGCCGGTGAAAATCGTTTCCGTCAGCCAGCGCTTGACCCACTTACCGTCAGCGTCCGCCAGCTTGATCTGCAGATCGTCGCTGCTTTCGCTTTCGTTGTCCGTGATATCCACGCTCAGCATGTCCTGATTGACTTCCTTCGTGCAGTCCACGCCGTTGAATTTGATCTTCCAGGCCGACCGCAGCGCCAGCTCGCCCTTTTTATGCTCCGTCAGCGCCTTGAAGATATCCGCATCAGCCATTCAGATCACCTCACTTCTTCCATGGCGGATAGAAACTTTCGTCCGCAGCGTAGTTGTTGAAGTCCGGCACTTTAAGCTCGACACCTGCGGAAAAAATCATGATGGAGCTTTTGTCGAGATTCGCCTCGATCAGCTGGTCGGTCACATCCGTGCTCCCGGCCAGCTTGTAGGCGATGGAATCCCACATGTCTCCCTGAGTCGTTGTGTACGTGCTCACGCTTCCACCTCCTTAGGCGTAGGCAACACGCATTCTGTCGGTTACGATGTCTTCCATGATCTCGGTGATCTGGTCGCGCATGTTCTGGCTCTGCTCCTCCAGAATCGCCCGAATCTCGGATGCGTTCCCGCCGCTCACGTTGAAGGACGGGGAGAAGTTCACATCCACGTTGTTCCCTCCGCCTCCGGCAGCGCTCAGCGCGTTGACGGTCTCGTTCGCGGTCAGCACCTTCTCGCCGCCGTTCATGTAGACCAGCTCCGGCCCTTCTTCGCCGACCAGCGTCAGGCCTTCCGCAGCGTAGTCGGTGCCGATGGCGTCTTCCTGATAGGTCACGCCGCCGGCTCCCTTCGGCGGGGAACCGACCGTCTTGTAGTGATAGTTGATGTTTACATCCACATCGGTGATCGCCGCCAACGCTGCGTTCACGTTCGCCGCGATGGTTTTGGCTGCCGTGGATGCGTTCTCGTCCTCTGCGTTCAGGCCTTCGACGTATGCGGTCATGGTGGCCGCCGCCGATGTGGCCGCCTCGCTGCTCTTGTCCAGCTCGCTGATCGCCGTATCCAGCTCCGTCTTCATTGTCGCAAGAGTGGTCGAGAAGTTGGTCTGCATGTCCGCTATGGTGGCTGCGAGGGATTCCTTGGCGGCTTCGACCTCCGCGAAGGAATCGTTGATGGATTTGATTTCCTCATCGGACGCCTGGGCCAGATCGGCCAGGGCTTCAGCACTCTCCTGGGAGCCATCCGCCAGCTGCGCGGCTACTTCCTTTGACAGGCCCTTGGCCAGAACCGCTTCCAGATTGGCCTGGTACTGATTCCAGTATTCGGTCTGGCTATCGAGTCCCTGACCCATCTTGTCGATGCTCTGTTGCGTTTCTTCTGCGGTTTTGCCCGTCAGCCCCGCCTGATCAAACAGACCGAACTTGCCGTCCAGCGACTGCTTCGCGGCTTCCTTCGCCTGTTCGTAGGCCTGCCGGAGCTCTTCCACCTTCGTGATCACGTCGGTGATGGCGGTGATGGACCCCTGGGACTCCGTCTGCGCGGCTTCTCCAGATCCTTCCGCAGCGGACTTGGCGGCCTCTACGCCGGCGCGGACTTTCTCCATGGTTTCAGCAACCATGTCACCGCCATTTTCGTAATCTTTGTAGGCTTCGTTCAGTGCGGCTTCGAGGGTTTCGTACTCAAGCGTTCCTTCAGCGACGCCGTTGATCAGGTTCTGCAGATACTCCTGCTGAATCTTGTCGTTGGATTCAACGGCATCCGCATATCCGCCCGCTGTGCTGATCAGGCTTTCCCAGCTGCCGCTCATCTGCTCAACGCTGAAGGTTTCATGCTCAACAGCGTATCCCATGCCGGCAAGGCCGCTTCCAAAGAAGTCGTAATCCTGACCGGACAGGGTGTTGATCAGGTTCTGCAGTCCGTAAAAGCGTTCTTGCAGCGCCTGAGCTTCCTCGGTATCATCGTGCAGCCAACTGCCGCCTTCGTAGGACTGAGCGGCTGTGACAAGGCTGTCAAACTCAGAACGGACATATCCGGCAGCGTCTCCGGCTTTGATAAATTCCTGAACTGCTTTCTGCTGAGTTTGATTGTTTTCAAGCTTCGCGGATGCCTGGGCTTCTGCTTCAATCGACTGAACATACTGCTTCGACATTTTCTTGACAGTGTCCAGCGCGTCAGCGGTGTACTGATCCTTTCGAGCCTGTGCGACCGCTTCATATGCTTCGATCTGGCGGGTCAGAGCGTCCGTTTCACTGTCCGTTGCTGTGATCAGTCCGCCGGAAGCGGACCGAAGCGCTTCTGTAACCTCCTGCAGTCTCTGGCGTTTGGCTGCCAGTTCGTCAGCCGCCGCAGCGGATGCCGCTTCGGCTTCTGTAACCGCGCCAAGCTCGTCGGCCACACCGTCCGCATCCACGGTCGCTGTAATCGTGACGGTTTTGCCTTCCTCGTCGGTGATCAGGCTGTACACCGATACAGTTTCTCCGGCTTCACCGTCGATCTTGACCAGCTGGCCGTCTTTGTTGGTCACCAGATCCTCGCTGACGGAAACCTTGTTCCCGGTCTGAGCATCGATGATATAAACGTTGCCTTCCTTGTCGGTGACCAGATCACCCTTGACGGAGACCTTATCACCGCGCACGGCATCGATCACATAGGTGTTGCCTTCCTTATCGGTGACCAGCTCGCCGGATACGGAAACCGTGTTCCCGCCGACAGCGTTGATCACCTGACGCAGTTCTTCCTCGCTGTTGCCGTACACCAGGTCGGTATTCACCTTGACCTTTTCGCCGGTCACAGCGTTAATGATGTACTGCGTCCCGTCAGCATCGGTCACCAGGTCGTATTTGACAGAAACCTTGCTTCCGGTCTTCGCGTCAATCATCCAGACCTGACCGTCTTTGTCGACAACCAGATCATTCCGGATAGACACATGCCGTCCACTCTTCGCGTCAATGACGTAGGTGTTGCCCTTCTTGTCCGTTACCAGATCGCCGCTGACGGAAACCTTGTGGCCTTCCTTCGCGTCAATCAGGTAGGTATTCCCGTCCTTGTCGGTCACCAGTTCCTTTGCGACCGAGACAATATTGCCCGTTGCTGCGTCAATCGTGTAGACGTTTCCGTCCTTGTCGACAACCAGATCTCCGGAGACCGAAACAGTGTCACCCGGCTCTGCGTCAATCGTGACGGTGATATCAGAGCTCTGGGATTCCAGATCGGCGATTTCCTTCGACAGGGCCTTGTATTCCTCGGCCAGGTCGATAATGGCCTGCTGCTCCTTGGCTTTCGCGTTCAGATCGTCGAACTGCGCGTCCAGCTCCTCAAAGGAGGGGTTCGCGTCATGGATCGCGTCCGACAGGAAGCCGATCCCCGTCACCAGTCCGGCGATGCCGGCGGCCAGCCCCAGAATGATTCCGACGCCGGGAATGGACCCGCCGAACAGCAGATTGGCAGCCGCCGCCAGCTTGGTGGCAGCCGTATATGCCGCGACAGCTCCAGCAGCCACACCCAGAACGGTGACGAAAGCCGTGATGCCCTGAACAATGGCCGGGTTCTGTTCAATGAACTCCGCCATCGGCTCCAGAATCCCCGTCAGGCCTTCGGCAAAGCCGCCGATCACAGGCGTCAGTGCGTCACCGATGCTGATCTTCACATTGTTCGCCGCATTGGAAAGCATCGTCAGGCGGCTTTCCGTGGTGGCGTACCGCTTCTCTGCTTCAGCAGACAACGCTGTATTCTGTGCAAAGGCGGAGTTTGCGTCCCGGATCGCGTTGGCCATCAGATCGCCGGAACCGGCCAGCGACAGAATCATGCGCTGCATCCGGGTTTCGGTGATGCCCAGCTCACTCAGGATCACGGTTGCGGAAGCGCCGTTGCGCTCCACGTCGTTCAGCCCGGTCACGAAAGTAGCCAGCGCGTTGGCTGCGTCATCGCCCCAGGCCTGAGCGAACTGTGTCGCGCTCATCCCGGCTACGCTTGCGAACTGATCCAGCCCGTCCCCGGTCTCCACGGCCATGTTGATCTGGCTGATCAGCTTCGACATGCTGGTGGAGCCTGCCGCCGTTTCGATGCCCAGGGAGGTAACCGCAGCGGAAAGACCCATCATGTCCGCTTCGCTCATCCCGGCCAGCGAGCCGGACGCCGCGATGCCCTGGCCCATCTCCACGATCTTCTGCTCAGTGGTGGCGTAGTTGTTGCCCAGATCGACCACGGCGGACGCCAGATTGCTGTACTGGCTCGGATCCATCTGGGTGATGTTTGCGAACTGCGCCAGCATGGTGGCCGCTTCGTCTGCGGTCATGGTGGTGGCGGTGGCCAGCTGGCTCATCGTGGTGGAAAAATCCAGAAGATTGTCCTTGCTGATGCCCAGCTGACCGGCCACCTCCATCACGTTGGCCAGTTCCGTCGTGGTGACCGGAATCTCCGTCGACAGCTTCATCACGGCAGCGGACATTTCTTCCAGCTCGGAAGCGCTCATGTCCGTGGTCTTGGATACGCCGGTCATGGCGCTCTCAAACTCGATCGCCGCTTCCGCGCATTCCTGCAGTGTGCTGTAGATCGATTCCAGGCCTTCCATGATGCCGACAGCGGACAAGGCGGATGCGATGCCGCCCATCAGGTCTCCGGAGCTTCCGGTGGCGTTCAGAGCGTCCAGTTTCGCCTTCATGTTATCGATCTGCTGACTGCCCTGGGTAAAGGCGGACGAGAAGCCGCCGCCCAGCGCCGCATTCAGCTCGAATAGCATTTGGTAACTGGCTGCCATGTTCACATCTCCTTTCCGCTGGATCAGGCAGCCTTATCTCCTGCGCCGGTTGCGCTCTCTGGCCTTCCTGATCTCTTCGTTTTCTTCTTCGATGACTTCATTTCCGGAGCGGATCCACGCGGTGAATTCTTTCAGCGGGATGCTGATCCAGTACCCGACAGGCGTGTAGAAGTTCTTCGCCATCCTGATCGCGTTCGTTCTCAGCCAGTCCCCGCCGTCACCGCCTACCGCCCCGATGCCAGCAAAAAATTTCTGGTCAATGTTTTAATCCGGTTGTAGTCCGTCAGGCTCATGCTCATGAAGGCGTCAGCGCCGATCTTCTCCTTCCTGCAGGCCTTGCAGAAAATCCGGATGATATAGTCGGTGTTCAGGCCACCCTCGATCACCACGCCCTTCCGCAGCCGGACAAGCTCTTCCTCGACTTCCATGCTGTCCCGCCCGGTCAGGCTGTCCAGATCGTAGGCGATTTCGGTATAGGTGCGTCCGTTGTAATCAAGTGGTTTCTTGAATTTGTAGACCTTCTCGCTGGTCTCCTCCGCAGGCGTTTCAGTCACTTCTGTTTCCTGCGCTTCGAGTTCCTTGATTTCTGCCATGATGTCCGTCTCCTTTCCAAAATGACAAGAAGGAAGGGCTCTGGCGTTTCACCAGAGCCCTGTTTCTTCTTACTTGCCCAGCGCCTTCCGCACAGGAGCGAAATAATCCACGCCGTTGATCATGCAGATGTAGTTGATGGGGTCGATCTCCCAGATCTTCGTTCCATCCTTGTATCCGGCATAATACACAACGGAGAAGGTGTTCGCCGTGTCGGCGGGGGTCGCAGGCTGGATGTTGCCCGGGTTCATGGCCTTCGGACGGGCCAGGAACACGTACTTGTCCGCTTCGACGCCGTAGTTTGCTTCCACATCGTCCCAGTACTGGGCCGCGACGCGCAGGTCCAGGTGATGGGTGTTCGGAGTGGTCAGCGACTTCGCAGCGTCCGTGGGGCTGCGGAAGTTGAGCGACAGCTCCATGGCTTCCATCATGCCCAGAATCGGCACGTCGATGTTGCCGTTCAGGCCAGCGCCCTGAATCTGCTGGATGATGAAAGCGATGTTCGGCAGAGTGGCCTGAGTCAGCCCGAGGAAGTTGGTGCTGTCCTCGTAGAGCTCAAACAGGATGTTGCTTTCAGGCTTCTTAGACATTCCTTATCCCTCCTTCCTTAGGTCAGCGCCTCGGTCACGTAGGAGGGATCGTACTCAAGTACGAAATCAATCTCCTGCGCGGGGGACGGAGGCGTGACGTACACATGCAGCTTGACGATGCCGGCCATCAGGTTGGTGACCGGGTTCTCATCCTCCAGCATCTCGCACCGACCGCCAAGAATGTACCCGCTGCCCGTCAGGCCGTTCAGCCAGATGTTGCAGGAATCCAGGATGGTGTCGATGAAGCGCCGGGTCATGGGCTTGTCAAGCTGCCCCCAGAAGGTCTTGATCAGCGTGTTGCCCACGAAGTCGATCATCCTGGAAACGGCGATGAAATAATCCTTCACGTCCTGATTCGTGGGATAGCAGGCGGTGTAGTTGCCCCACACCTTGAAGCCGCCCATGAAATTCAGTCCGGTGACGATGCCGCCGCCGTTCAGGATGTTCGCCTGCTCCAGGCTCAGAATCACCTCGCCGCCGGCGATGGTGACCAGGCTGTCGCACTGCAGACCCTTATTGGAGGGGCTGACATGCGGAGCAGCATACTCCGCATCGGTGGACGCGATCACGCCGGCCACCTGGGTGGACAGATGGAACACCTTATCGCCCAGCTTGACCAGCGGCCAGCAGACGATTTCGTTCTCATCCGTGAAGTTATTGTTGTTCTTCAGCGCAATGACCTCGTCGTAGGTGTCCGCGCCGCCGGAAGCAGCGGTGGACAGATCGACGATGGCCTTGGCCCGGAACATGCCGTTGATCGCCTCCGCCTTGGCAGCCATGACGGCAGCCACGCCGGTCTCCTGGGAGTATCCGGGAGCAACCAGCAGATCGGGGATCAGGCCGATCGTGCTCATGCACAGGTCAGCCGCTTCGATGCCGCCGGCCACGATGTTCGCGGTCACGCTGGCGGGGGTCACCTCGTCATACGCCACGTTCAGCGTAGTCGCGCTGTACGCGCTGCCGCCGCTCAGGACTTCGATGGTCAGCACCTCGTCCACGAAGTACAGATCGTAGTCCGTGCCAAGAACCAGCGCCGTGGTGCCGTTCTTCACGACCACGCTGCTGGGGATGGCCTTGGCGGTCAGCGCGACCTTCTTGCTCACGACATTCTTGTCGGCAGCCGCCACAGCGCTCTTCATCGTGCTGGCGTCCAGCATGTTGACGAAAATCGCGGGGGAAACGTTGAACAGTTTGAAGTGGGAATACATCGCCTCGCAAAGATTGTAGGCTTCCCAGTCTTCGGAGTAGCCCAGCTTCTGCACAGCCTCGTTCCAGCTGGTGCAGAGAACAGGGACGCCGGGAGTAGCCGGAGCATCCGCATTATGAATCGGGGAAGCCCCGAAAAAAATCGGTACGCCGGTTTCCACGACCGCAGGAGTCACGGCACTGGTAGCCTGCTCCAGTACATAAACACCATGCTTCGCCATCGGTTTTTAACCTCCATTCATTTCAGCCCATTCAAAAACCGCCTGTACACCTCGTACAGACGGTTCCCGGGCTGTTTAATCAGTTTTCGCGCCTCGGCCAGCTGATCGGAGCTGACCAGGAGCTGTGCAATCGCGGGATACTTCTCAATCGCCGTCCTCAGCTTTTTCTCCACTTCCTCCCGGGTCCCGGTGAGGATGGTGTTGTGCTGAATGTGGCTCCTGATCGTAGGCCCGATATACACCCAGTTCAGTACTTGTGGGGAAGTCCGTCCCATACGCTTCTTTCCTCCCTTCTGACAGGTGGCATCTTCCAGACCGTCATCATCTCGCCCAGATAGAAAGGTGCAGTATCGTCCGGATAGATCAGCTGCTCAATCCCTTCGTCGAAATCCAGCTTGAACTGCTTTTCGAGAATCGGGTTAATCATCAGATCAATCCGGATGCGCTCCATCAGGTTGAGGAGCTGCATGCCGCCCTCCTGCTCGTCGGCGGAGTACACACAGAACAGCGTCCGCACGTTGGCGTAGCCCTCGGGAAGCTCCCCAGGCTCCCGCTTGTATGCCGTGTTGATGATGGTGTGAAGAACATACGGAGCGTATTTGTTGGACGCCTTCTCATCCGGAAGCCTCGCCCGGTAAACTGCCGGTACCCGCATTTCGGGATCCGGCGCTTCCTTCGTCGGCTTCGTCGGCATGAGGAGGTTTTCTACAACTGCTTCCGTGCGCGTTTTCAGCGCGTCCAGCAGCATTGCTCCTGTCATGCGCAGCCCTCCTTACATTTTCCCGAGGATGTACTTGATCTCTTGCTGCAGTCTGTCGTTAAAGACCTGCATGATCTTCTTTCCCAGCGGGTCAGCGACTTCCGGATCCTTCAGCATGTGCGGGGTAGCCCGATCCACCTGCTTCTGGATGGGGAAACGGCTCTTGCCGGTGCGCTGGAAGACATGTCCGCCGTACTTCGTAACATCGAAGGCGTGAGGCAGCTTTTCAATCACGCCGCGCTTGGCCTCATAGGTCACGCCGGCGGACTCGCTGATCTCTGGCTGAAACTCAAGCACGGCCAGCCGGGAGCCGGAGTAAGTGATTTTCACCCCGGCTGCCCCGCCGTAGCTCCCGTTGCCAACGTCCACTTTGATGCGTGTGTTGGATGTAAACTGGCGCGGCTTGATGTTGTACTTGGGCACGACGTACTTCTTCGCTTCCGTGCGTCCGGCATTGCCTGCGCGTTTGGCTGCGCGTTTCGCCGCGAGCTTCGCTTTGCCCGGAAAGGAAAACAGGATCGTGTTGACGTAGTCCAGGGAATTCAGGCCGGATTCGTTTACGCTTACGTCTACGATGCCCACGCGAATTCACCTCACTCGTCGATGGCTTCCAGCTCCAGCCGGATCATGCCCATGTCGCAGGAGGACTGCGCTACATAGTACTCTCTCAGGAAATGATCGTCCGGATCGTAGATCCCGAACTTCCGGCCCTTCTCGGGTACATGGTCTTTTACATCCTCCGCCTTGCAGTGGAAAACGGATGTAACCCGGTACAGACCGTGCTCATGATCGCTCATGACGGTAATGCGGTCCTGCTCCTTCATCTGGCTGATCACGCAAGCGATGTCAGCATACTCGTTCCCGTCAAAAACGACGGTCCGGGTCTCGCCAAAAAAGCTGGTGTCCAGGAAGACGTTCAGGTTATCCGCATGCACCATTTCCTTGAAGCTCATCAGTCCACCACATCCTGTGCGGTCAGCTCCGGCAACTCTTCGTCAGCCGGGATTCCGTCTTCGGTTTCCGCACTGATGGCTTCGATCATGGCAGCCTTGCTCTTGATCCTGCCGGTGTCGATGCCCATGCCCTTGGCGATTTCCTTCAGCTGAGCGAAGGTCATCTCCTCCAGCGGGACTGCATCCAGCGGTTCATCCTTGACAGGCGCTTCGGCGGCCTTCGGCGCTTTGGTCTCCTGCTCGGCGGTGACGTACTCTGCCACCCCGGCCTCCACCAGGCGCTTGGCTTCCTCGGGTTCCACGTCGATGGGGCCGCTCTTCCGGTTGACCGGAACCACATAGCGGCTCCTGCTGCCGTCAGGCAGCTTGGGAGAATGGCCATAGGTGCCATTCGTGATCAGGATCAACATGGTTTGTCTCCTTTCCGTGCCTCATCAGGTCACGATGTTGTTGGCCACAACCCAGGGGCTGTAGTTCTTCGGAGCCGCGAAAGGACGGGCGCGGAGCCAGATTTCGCGGGTATCATGCCGCTCATCGATGAACAGGCGCGGGATGCGCTTGTCAGCGATGGTCTGGAACTGCTTGTTCACGATCTGGGTGATCTTCGCGTACATCAGGTGGCCGGCACCAGGCGCGGTCACGCAGATGCTGTTCTTCGGGAAGTGGTTCTGCGTCTGCCCGTTGGCATCCACATACTGCTCATCCACGGAGATCACGTTCAGCTTGTACCCGCCGAAGTTGATCTGACCGTAGAAGGTCACGCCGTCATAGGCGCTCAGCTCCGCCTCGATGCCGCTGGAGATCGTGATGCCGCTGTTCTTGTCGACCAGAGCCTTGAACTCATCCAGAGCCAGCAGCGCATCGATCGCGTCAATGCCGCACAGCAGATCGGAATGAGCCAGACCGCGCTGGGAAAGTCCACGGCACATGGCGCGGACCGTCGCGACAACCTTTGCCCAGGTGATGTTCGCATCGTCCCACTTGTATCCCTGGCCGATGGTATAAATACCGTCGTTGCCCTTAGTGGGATCGTAGAACTGCACGGTGGCCACGTTGCCGACCAGATCCTTGGTGACCATCTCGTTCACGGTAAAGCCGTTGTTCAGGATGGTCTGAGCGCACAGCCACTCCTCCGTCCGGGCCAGACGCCGATCCAGCACACCCATGTCTTCCATAGCGTACCGGGTGGCACGGTCCGCTTCGGTGGAGTTGGACAGGATCGCTTCGCCGAAGCCGCGCTTCTTCAGATCGTCCAGGGTCAGGTCGCGCTTGTTGCCGATCATGGTCGGAGAATATTCGTGAATCTCGTATCCCGGACGGGCAACCGCGAACGGCTCAGCACGTTCGACCAGGAAGGGAGCCATCTGCTGGTCTCCGTCCTGATATTCAACCAGCACCTTGTCGGCATCGAAGATGTCGGTCGGAGCAGTCGGGAAATACCGGTCCTTGAAGAAGGACGGGACGGGACTCAGGCCTTTCCACAGGCCCAGCAGGTAATAAGTGTTAAGGATATCGATAGGCATTGTCTCTACCTCCTCACAGCGCCATCACGCCGCCGAGATAGATGCGCTTCGTGCGGAGCGCGTCACGGTCGGCTTCGGTGATGGTGTAGTTTTCATCCACGGTCAGAGCAGCTTCGTTGAAATCGCCCTCGACATAGACCACGACGTTTTCATCGTCGGTGGTTCCGACTTCGATGTCATCACACAGGATGCAATCAGGAGTCAGGGTCTCGTTGGTGGCCGCAGTGGTGCCAAGGATGACAAGCTTGCCATCACCAGCGCTTCCACCGGACTTCGCCAGAATGGTTCCGCGCACCAGGGTCGCTTTCGCACTCAGCTTGCGGATGGTGCCGCCGCGAACGAGCGCAGCGGGTTCGGCTCCGGCGAACAGGTTGTCAAACGCCATTTCGCCGACCTTCTCATGCAGATCACGGGTTGCCATCTCACTTCACCTCCATAGCAGCTTTGGCCGCAGCCAGTCCGGCATTGACCAGGTCTTCCGGAGACTTCACAGCGGGAGTCTCTTCGGTCGCGGGAGCGGGTTTGACATCATTCGCGCCGCTTTCGTTGGCGTCAGCCACGGCAGCAGCCATAAATGCCTTGCCCTGCTTCGCATTCGCCTGCGCGACACGGTAGGCCAGCTCCGCAGCGGTGCAGGTGTTGTCACCGTACTTTGCCGCATTGACCATATCCGTATCGAACAGGGGAGCCACTTCATCAATCTCAGCCATCCGCTGACGTTCGGCAGCGACAGCTTCCGCCCTGGCATTGGCGAGAGCCTGATTAGCGGCTTCGGGATTCTGAGCCAGAAACTCTTCCCAAGTCATATTGCTATGACCTCCTTCATTCTCGCCCGATGCTACGGGCGGATTATTATCTGCACCGTTGGTTCCCCCGGCTCCGTCGGTTTCGGTTCCGGCATCTGTGGGAATGCCTTTCTCGTCTCCTTCGTTGCCAGGATCGCCTTCGGATTCGACCACGGTAATGTTTTCGGGCAGCTGCCCCATGGCGGCCACCCGCATGCTGTGACCACGGACATACATCGTCCGGTGATCCGCGCTGACGGTGATATCAGGATTCACATCCTCGTCAACCATCTCGTCGACAAATCCCAGCTCCATGGCCTCGCGCCCGGTCATGTACTTCTCTCCGCGCATGATCTCGAGCACTTCCTCCATGGTCTTCCCGGTCTTCGCCATGTAGATCTCCGCCTGACTCCGGTCGATGGCCGCCAGCTTCTCAGCCTGCGCGGTCAGATCGTCGGAGTTCACACGGTCATAAAAATACGTCCAGCACTGATGCACCATGATCAGGCTGCTGGGGTTGGCCTGGACCGTGTTCGCCGCGCACATGATCAGTGATCCGCCGCTCATGGCCACGCCGTCCACAATCACGGTAATGTCCGCGCTGAGCGCCTTCAGGCGGTTATAGATCGCGATGGACGCGAAGGCATCACCGCCGATGGAATTCATGTGAATCGTGATGGTGTCCATCCCGGCCAGCGTTTCCAGATCCCGCAGGAATTCATCCAGAATGATGAAATCGCCGCTGATCGGTTCGCCGGTCCACCAGTCCACGGGCCGGGTCTCGACGATCTCGCCGTACATGTTCATGTCTACATGCTTCCCGGTGACCGTCATCGTGTAGCACGGCCTTTCAATCACCGTGCTCGGTGCGGTCGGCATTTTGCGTTTAGGCATTGTTTCCACCTCCATCAGGTTGATCCGGATCATCCGGATTTCTGCTTTGCTCCGGCTGGGCCGGTTCCGGCAGCTGCTCGACCGGCTGCGGATTTGCCTTCCGCAGCAGCTCGTTCTCGATCGTCAGACGCTCTACGTTCTCAGGCCAGTCACCGCCGCCATACTCGCGGGTCACCTGCTCATGGGTTTTGATGCCGTGACTGATCGCCAGCAGATTGGCGTTGATCTCCTTAGTCGGGTCAAGCTGTCCCTGGACGGGTCCGAGCCACTGGGCCTTGCAGTAGGCCGCCCGGATGGCCGGATCAGTAAAAAATCCGGGAGCCTTCACGCGCCCGGTCGCAACCGCCTCGCTCAGCCAGATTTCGTAGATCGGCTGGCAGAACATATTGATCAGCAGCGTCCGCCGCATCCGGAAAGCCTCCCAGGCCTCCATCAGCGCCGCACGGCTCGCGGAGTAAGAAGCGTTGAACTCCTTCAGCAGCGTGTCATACGGGATTTCCAGTGCCGCTCCAATTTCCTTGCAGATCACCCGGAAGAAGGCTTCGAAGCCGGCGCTCGGTACGGAAGGATTGCCAAAGTTGATCTTCTCGCCGTCCTTCAGATGGAAAACCGTACCGGGTCCCATTTCGTACTCGTTCGGATTCTCGCTGACATTGCTGTCCGGCGGGTTGTCCGGATCATCGTCCGGTCCGTACCCGACCTCGTTCATCGGGATCGCCGCCGGGTTGGTCTCCGTCGTAATCCACGCGGTGAAAAAGCTCTGAATGAGCGCCGCCATCAGCTCGCTCTGCGTGTATCGGCTAATGTTCAGCAGACTCTCGATCACGGGAGCCAGGAATGTCACGCCGCGATACTGGTCTGGCCGCTCAGCGTCCATCACGTGGAGGATCTGCGGAAGCCCTGTCCGCCGCCCGTAGGCGAGGACGCGCGTCCAGGACGGTACCCGGACCGGATCCCGGATCACCTGATTCGGATACACATTGCACACATGGTAGGCCACGATCATGCCGTGATCGTCCACTTCCACGCCGTCGTATATCCGGTTCCCGTTGTCCTTATTTCTCCCGTCCGTAGGTCCTCCGCCAACCAGCGGGATGCCGTTCTCGCCGACGGGAGTGCTGATCCGGTCGGCTTCAACCATGTGAATCCGGAGCGTATACGGATTCAGCTTGGTAACATCCTTCCGCTGAATGAGTCCGAACACGTCCCCGTTGACCAGCCAGCTAGTCAGCGCCAGCCCTTGCATCTGATAGAAGTTGTTCACGCCGATGGCGTCACAGTTTTCCTTCTTCTCAGCCCACAGGGCAAACTCGCGCTCCACCTGGTGCTGCCATGTTTTGGCGGCTTCCGGGCTGATGCCCAGCGTCTCCACGTCGATCGCGCTTTTCAGCCCCAGGCCAATGCCGACCACCTTCGTGCGATTGGTCTTGATCGCGCTGGCCGCGACAGGCGAGGACATATAGAGCATCCGTCCGCGCTGCCGGAGCGTGTACTGGTTCCAGTTGATATCCTCATTCGGAGACGATGAAGTGGCGGTGAAGCCCTTCAGCGCCCGTCTCGTCTGGCTGGCTCCGGCTTCGCTGTATCCGCTTGCCATCGGACGAATGTTGCCGACTGCTTTTCTGTTCATTGCCGCGACGGTAGCCGCGACAGTTTCAGCTGCACCCACGCTTGACCACCTCCAGTCTGTTCAAAATAAAAGCGGCCCCTGAAGCGAAAGGAGACGGAAACTCCCCAGGGACCGTAGATAAGCCCTCCGAACAAAGCGGAGGTGCATTACCCCGAAAAAAGATGCGGAAGCGGGAGGACTCGAACCTCCGACCCTCTGATTAACGGTCAAACGCTCTGGCCAACTGAGCTACGCTTCCGTGTGCGCTTGCCGCTTAGATTGTCTCGTTCTGGACAGTCCCCACTCAGGATCACTATTACTTTCCCGCCTTCTACGGGTACCAGAACGGTTTTCAGCGACCATTATCATTCTCTCTGAGGTGTTGCGCGGACGCTCAGATCATCCGGGAGCGACCCGGCCTTTGGCAGGAGCGGTAGGTTCGAGCTACAACGTCTGGTTTTGGAGACCAGGGCTTTCTATAAGCTACGCCCCTATGTTGCGCTGACTTGCGCTGAATCCAGCGTAACAGTCAGCGATACAGCTACCAGTCTCTCGGCAGCACACCGAAGGCCTTTCTGGGCTTCTGCCCGTTCAGCAGCGCCTCATACATGTCGACCTTCTTCTCCGCCTCGTCGATCGCCTTCCGGAGGGACGGAATATCAAACTTGGTAAGCCGGCGATCATCAATTTGATAGCTCTTGACCTCGCCCTTGACCAGGTTCGTGTATGCGGTCATCAGCTCATCCAGCTGGTTCTGCCAGAACGTGAGCCGCTTCTGAATCGTTGCTCTGTCCATTCCGTTCACCTCCTTCGGAATTGTTGAAATCATCACCAGTCAAACATGCGCTCAGCTCTCTGTTCCATGGTCCGCCTTGCCTGAGCACGGGAAGTAGCGGTCTGCTGCTTCCGGGCAGCCGGCTGGCGGTTCTGGACGGTGCCGTTCCTTCTGGCCAGCATGGCGTCCATGTCCGGATTCAGCGCCTTCAGCGCCGCGAGAGCGTAGTTCCTGCAGTCAAGCGGCTCATTCCGTTCATGACCGGGTATCTTCTCCCAGTGCCACTTGTTTTTCTTCTTCGGGTCATACACAAGATGCTCCGACAGAAGCCCGACGAAGAACTTGTGTCCGTACCCGGCTTCCTCATTCAGCGGGAAATGGCAGTACTGCGGTCCGGGTGACTTCACCTTCAGAGCGTTCATGATCGCCTGCTTGCCTGAGTCGACACCCAGCTTGTACTGGTAGCAGGAGCCGACATAGCGGTTGTTAATCATGATCTTGACTTTGTTGGGCGGTGCCGTGTACGGGATGCCATCGCCGCCGTAGCCCTTGATGTCAAACACACGCCGGTTGGCGCGTTTCGCACACTCCGTCCGGGTGTACTGCGTCTTGTGGCCGCCATCATCAACAAAGGTAATGCTGATCCGCAGGCCTTTCCCGTCCTCGTACCGATACACGTGGTTCAGGATATCGTCCAGCATCTCCCAGGTCTCCGGGAAAGCAGGATCGCCCATCAGCTGACCGCGCCGGATGCCCCAGCTTTCATCACGCTGGCCCCAGCCGACCACTTCATACTCCAGGCGGTCATCCTGCACGTCCACGCCGCAGGTGAGAACCAGAACACCGTCAGGAAGCTCGGCTCTGTACGGCTCCCGCCGTGCCATCATTTCGTCTTCCGTCTCCAGATCGCCGCGATCTTCCCATAACTCGCCGAACAGCGTGTTATATTTGACCTTCAGACGCTCCTGGTCATCCCTTGCTTCGAGGAATTCTTGAACGATGGCAAGCCAGCCCTTCCACGGACTGACGAAAGCATTCAGCCAGAATGACCGAGTCCCGGTCTCATAGGCTGACGGATTTTCTGCGATCCACTTCGCATCAGCTGTTTTTATCTCCCGTTCCTGGGCGATATACCCGCATTCCGGACACACATGCCACACTTTCGTCGCTTTATATGTCCGTTTTCCGTTATTTTCAGCGGTTTCGTACTCGAATCGGATGTCTTTCCACCTGATATCGTGATATTCGCCGCAGGAAGGACACTGAACACACCATCTTTCCTGTGTTCCGGTGTAAAAGGCGTCCTCGATCGCAGAAGCGCCTTTGATGGTCGGAGTCGAACATTCAAAGCTCTTTGCGTTATAAAAAGTAGTCTGACGAGCCATAGCCAGGTCCCACGGATTGCCTTCTTTACCGGCTGATCCGGCCCAGCGGTCACGCTCATCACCGAGGACATATCGCATCGGCATGGATGCCAGCGCATGCGCTTCTGTACTTCCGCACATGATCAGCATCCCACCGGGATAGCTTTTCTCAAGCATCGTGTTGTTGCTGGTTCGCTTTGCATCCCGTACCAGTTTCTTGAGAACTTCCGTGTCCCGGAACATGGGCCGGATTCTCAGCTTGCTGTACTTCTTCGCATCGTCAATCGTCGGCTCGATCAGGAGGATGCTCCCGGGATCCTGGTGGATCACGTAGCCGATCACGTTGTTGAGCGCTTCACTTTTGCCGACCTGGGACGCAGCTACAACGACGATATGACGGATGTTCGGATCGTTCCAGGAGTCCATGATCTCCTTCAGGTACGGTGTACGGCTCGTTCGCCATTTGCCTGGTTCAGCTGATGCCTCGTTTGACAGCTCTCTGTACTTGTCAGCCCACTCAGAGACCGTCATGTTCTCAGGTGGCCTGAAGCCCTGGCAGCACCTCCGCACCAGAGCGCGGATAGCGGTCGGGAGCTGCTTCGGTGCCTGTTCAGTTTCCTCAGCTGGTGCTTGCTCAGCTCCTTCGGCTTCCATCAGCTCCGGATCCGTCCGGTTTTCGTTGTCCGTCACTCGGCATCACTCTCTTCCAGCTCCTCCTCCATGGCCTCGGCCCATGCTCTGCGCTGCCTGACACGCTCTTCGTACTTCTTCGGGTTGTAGTCGTATTCGGCCAGAGCGTTCAGCACGTCGTTGATCTGCTCCTTGATGATGATGGAGCACTCTTCGGCGGAGTCGTGCTGCGCGACAGCGACGGCCAGCCGCCCGGGGAGGGATGTGAGCATGGAGCGGATCGACATGACCAGATCGGTCGTGATCGCTTCCACATCCTCGGACCGGTGAAAGTTGCCCTTCAGCTCTTCCGCTTCCAGGCGGAGGATATCTGCACGGGCTTTTTTGATCTTCACGTCGGCGGCCTTCTTTGCAATCTCCAGCTTCTGCTCTTCCTCGGAGATTCGACCGTTGCCAGCATAGGAGATATACCGCTGAACGTTCTCGATCAGCAGGATGCGTCCTTTGCTCTCCGTCTGCAGAGTGCCGTCCTGGATCAGCTGCTGGACGCGCCGGACTGTCAGCCCGAGCACAGCCGCCATTGTGGTTGTGTTGACCACTGTTTCATCGTTCAGAGTGGTCAGCGTTGTCTGTTCCATGAGCGTCTCCTTTCGCTAAAAACGGACATGGCCTTATTTCGCTCAAAAACGGCCCTCTGGCGCGTTCTCCGCTAACATGATGGTTTTCCCGTCCGGCGCTCCGGGGGTATGCTGCAAGACAGCCTGCGCTGTCCTGCGTAGCGAAGTGGCCGTTTTTCGCTATGGGAACTGGAAAAAAGCTGGGCCGCGCGACCGCATCAGTTTTTCCACAGGCAAGACAGTACCTTTTCCACAGGGTTTTCCACAGGCCGACCCGGTTTTCCACAGGCAGAAGGCGAAGAGTGGTCCGTCCGCCCCGCGAGAGCCGCCGCGCTGTCGCGCCGCCGGGGCGAGGCAACCGACGCCGCGAAAGCGAGAAAAGAAAAAAAGGGAAGATGGAATCGGCATTCGGGAGGGGAAGCCGTAGGTGTACAGCCCCCGCTCCAATGGAAAGGGGTCAGGAGATCAGCTCTGCCTTCTCTCCGGTCAGCGTTTCCCATCGGTCAATGATCACATCCACAAAGCGCGGGTCCAGCTCCATGCAGTAAGCTGTGCGCCCGTCCTGCTCACAGGCAACGACGGTCGTGCCGCTGCCGCCGAAGAGGTCAAGCACAATGTTTCCTTTTTCCGTGCTGTTATTGATCAGGTAATCGAACAGGGGTACGGGCTTCATGGTAGGATGCAGCTCATTACGCTGGGGTTTATCGAAAAATAAAATCGTGGTCTGCTTACGGTCACTATACCAGCGGTGCCCAGCGCCACCCGTCCATCCGTAGAGGCACGGTTCGTGTTTCCATTGGTAATCTTGGCGTCCCATTACGAGGGTATTCTTGGCCCATATCAGGCATTGTCTGATTTGCAGTCCTGCATTGTGGCATGCCTGCCTGGTTTCGTATCCCTTGCTATCCGCATGCCAAATGTAAAACGCAGAGCCAGGGTTCAGCACTTGGGCCGCTGCAGTGAAAGCCTTCTGCAGGAAGATAATGAAAGACGAATCGTCCATGTTGTCGTTGGCAATCTTTCCTGCTGTGCCTTCGTAGTCTACGTTATATGGAGGATCGGTCAGGAGAAGGTCTGCTTTGGATTCGCCCATCAACCGGGCAATATCCGTGGGGGAGGTTGAGTCTCCGCACATCAGGCGATGCCGTCCAAGCCGGAACACGTCACCGAGCTTTGCCCGGGATTCAACATCATGCTCTTCGTAATCATCGTCGATGTCCGGGTTGATCTCGGTGTGATTGAATGTCCGCTCAGGGGGAACGGGCCGCTGATGCTCTTCCAGCTCGAATTCATCGTCCACGATGTCATCGATGCTGTTGTATACTTCCTCCAGCCATTCGGTGTCAAACCCCGGAATATCTGTGTCACCGTCCAGCTCTCGGAGCAGTTCCGCAACGGCTGCATCGTCCGTTTCGCCCAGCTCATACACCCGGTTGTCGGAAAGCATCATTTTCTTTTTCTGCTTTTCCGTCAGGCCGGTCACCTGGTAGCAGTCCGCTTCCGTCCATCCCAGCCCGATCAGCGCGTCATACAGTCCGTTGCCGATCAGGATCGTCCCGTTCTCATCCACGACCAGGGGCTTGAGTTGCCCGTAGGCCTGAACCGATCTCATGTACTCTTTCAGTTGCTGCTCGGAATGTTTCCGCACGTTCCCGTCAACCTTCCGCAGCGATGCCAGCTTCATCCTTTTGGTTTCCATGCTTGTCTCCTTAATGCTGTGCGTCACGCTGGCGATGCGCTTTGCACTGACCTGGCCAACCGGAACCGCACGTTCCCGTCAACCTTCCGCAGCGTAAGGAGTGAACACTGCGTAGCCGTCTGATCCTCCCTTCTCAAAATGAAAACTCCGGCGGATGGTTTCTCCGTCGGGTTGTCAGGATCGAATCGTTCAGCGTGCACTATATCAGAGGCAAGCGGGACTTGTGGGACATTCGGGACATTCGGGACATTTTCTGCAAAAAGAAAAGGTGCCCTCTCAGGCACCCAGGCTTTGACGCTTGCTTTCAAGGTATCGGTAAACCGCCTTCTTCACCGTGTCCTCCGTCTCTCTGCCGCCGATCTTCGCGGCCACCTCCGTCCATGTCATCTGATCGATGAAACGGCGGGACATGATGATCCGGATCCGGATGTTGGGAATCACCCGGATGAATTCCTGCAGGCGCTGCCGTCGTTCTTCCAGGTCTTGGATATCCGTTTCGAGTTCCCGTGTCTTATCCACGATCTCCGGCACGATATCACCGATCTTGTCCCTTGCACCGGAGGCTTTCGGCATGTCTGAAATCGTCGGCGAATGCAGATCCAGCTTTGCCCTCAGGTTCTCGAGCCGTTCATTCTCGAAGTCGATCAGCTTATCGAGATAGAACAGCTCCTGCAGATCCTCGATTGTCACCAGCGCGTCACCTCCAATGACATCCCAACGTTCTCAAAACTCATGAAAATTATACCATAGGGGGTTATCCATCGTCCTCCCAGAAATCGTCCTTCATGGAAGCCAGGTCATTCTGCAGCTTCTTTTTCTCTTCCTTGTAGCGCTTCAGCCTGTCCTGGAAATAGGCAATCATGATGTCGATCTTCTTGATCTCCTTATTCATGGCAGCGATTTCCTTCGCGATCTCCGGAGACATGGCCATCCCTCCTTATCTGCCCATGGCCGCCTTCATGGCTTCCTGCTTCGCTTTCCGCTTTGCGTCAGCTTCCTGCTCGCTCAGCTGGTCAATCTGGCGGAGGGTCTGCTGGATCGAATGCAGCACTTTCTTGTCGCTGACATGGTTGGCCTTCGCCATGTCCCGGACAGCGACCGCCACACAGACGAACACCGCCGTCATATCTCCGCCGGCCACCGTCTGCGCGACGCCGCTTTCATCCAAGCAGGCAATGATGCCGCCCGTCCTGGGCTGGCCATTCATCGCTTCGTTCAAAAACTCCTTTGCTTTTGCCGTATCAAGCATCTGTTTTTCCTCCTCTCATCGTCCCGTGCTGCCGAAACCGGAATCACCGCGCTCGCCGGTCTCGCCAAGATCGTCAACCATCTCCACAGGCTCATACAACACAGGGATGATCACCAGTTGGGTGATTTTATCCTTAGCCTGCACCTGGTAACTGGTCTCCCCGTGGTTGTGAAGCTTGACCATGATTTCCCCAGAGTAGCCCTCGTCGATCAGGCCTGTGCTGGTCAGATCGTGCTTGGTGTTCAGTCCGCTCTTACTCACCAGGAGTCCGGCGGTTCCCTTCGGTAGCTGCACATGCACTCCGGTTCCGATCAGCGCGGACCCGTGAGCAGGCACCCGGATGCTCCGTTTGGCTCTCAGGTCAAGGCCAGCGTCCGTGTCATGTTCCCGGACAGGCGGGAAGGCACCTTCATCCAGCTTGATTTTCATTCAGCAAGTCCTCCATTCTGATTTGTCCTTTACATTCTTCCTGAACCATTGCTTTTCGTGGCTCATGTTTCAGCATGTTAACCACGGTTCCGTCCCGCTGTCTGATCTGGTACCAGCGCCAGTGATCACCGTCGATCAGTCCGCAGGCCGTCCAGCTGAGCGCCCAGTCTGTGGCTTCGCTGTTGCTGTCTCCGTACATTTCGCATTTGAAGTACGTCCGGTCGTTCCATCTATGCCGGAGCAGATGGGGACAGCTGATGCATTTCTTGCCGGGAGACTTTCCGAACAGGCTGTGCATGGCATCAATCTTCCGAAGACTCTTATCAGGCGTCACGGCTCGATCACCTCGCCGCCAGTATTCCGGATCGCTTCCTCCATGGCTGCCTTCATCCGTCCGACCTTCGTCTTTCTCAGGTATTCCCGAATAGCGACCTGGGCCAGCTCCCGGTTTGCCGTGCACTGGGTCTTGCAGTAGTTTTTCCGTCGGCAGACCTCGCAGCGCCCGTAGTGCTTCCATTGTTCAGGATGTCGGTATCGTTCAATTTCGGTCATTCTTCAAACCTCCTTTCAGATCCATCATCCTTAAACCAACAGCATTGTCCAGCCATTCCGTTCTGAGTATTGCAATCAAGATCGCAGATCATAAGGTATGGGCCGTGAGTATAGTCATAGAAAATATCTGTACAGTTATTGCAAAAGAGGCAACTGTTCTCATATGCCAAATAGTCCGAACCGTTTTCACATCTGAATAAGCGTCTGTTTACTTTGATGTCTTGTTTAATCTGCTTCACTCGTTATCACCTCAATCTGCCAATATGGTAGTCTGATATCTCTTTTACCCATGCTCTGCGCTCCCGGCCAGACCGGAAAGAAAGCGAAATCTTGTGCTATGCGAACCACTTAACGTGACGATGAATTGTCTTTTTCATCGTCTTCACCTCGCTTCGGTATGATCGTCATTTTCCCGTCTTTAATGATCACGTGATACTTCTTTTTCATTCTCTCCCGGATCATTTCCATCCAGAGCTTCGTGTACTTTTTCTCAAGGTGGTCATAATCAAGGGAACGAAAGAATGCTTCCCAGTCGTTATGTACCCGATCAATGCACTCCTGGCATACATGAATTCTCACATCTTCCCATGACGGATACGGTGCAAACCATCCATCGTGAACCAATTCCTTCTTCTGCTCACAGAAAAAACACTCGTCAATCATTCCTCCGGATTTATCAAAAGGTGGCATTTGTTTCCCTCCTTTACACATCTGATTCCTTTCAGCCACTTCCATGAATCATCTGGGCCAATAGTAATGTAATCATCCTCTTGTCGCAGATCTATCCGAATCGGTATTCCGCAGTAGAAGTTTCCCAATGGGCAAAGCCCCTCAGCATCATCTTTCGTCATGAATGGATCCGCTTCTCTGCATAACAATCTGAACGTTCTAACACTCAAAAGGATCTGTTCCGGCTCTTTCCCGGTTGATTTCCGATAACAATTCAGCGCCTCATCTATCCTTCTGAAGAAAGAGTTTTTCTCAGCCATTTTGTTCACTTCCTTATTCTGCCGGCTCCGTCATCTCGCCAGCGTTTACAAATCTTCTCTCCATGCAGTACTGCAGATCTTTGAAGCACTCAGGACATGTCCAGCCGATGAAATCGGTCAGCACCAGGATTCTCAACTCGCGGCTATGACCTCCGCACAGTTCACAGGTTCCGATCCTCTTTTCGCACTTTTTGAACGGCATCCGGATCACCGCCCTTCAGCATTCATCAAAACGTCACCGCCCGTTTCACCACAAACAGATCGCTCGTTGCCTTTTTGATCGTTTTAACGAGTTCCTCCTCTGTGACGATAGGGCAGTTCTCGGCCCGACGATCATTGAGCCAGCCACTCGCATTTGCTATCCGGCATCCCATGTTTTTCAAGATCCAGCACGAAGTACAATCGGTCGGTGTTGGTTTGTCGATTACAATCATCGCTGATCCTCCATCCTGATTGTCGGCTGGTCTTTTACTCCTTGCAGAATGTCCCTATATGCTTTCAGTTCCATCTGCACACCTTCATCGTTTTCAATTCCGAGAGCTTTCGCCATTCCTTCCTGAATTGTGATTGCATCAGTAAGGATTTTTTCAAGCGCATCAGCATCAATCAGTCTCATTCCTGTTTCACCTCCACCGTGGATAAATCAAAACCTCGGATATACAACAATCAGGACTCTTCCGAACGGGTCAATCATCACGGTTGTATTATCGAGAAGTTCAGCCTTAACAACCTCTCCATCTTCGAGGATCTTGATGCACTGAGGAGAGAACTTCTTTTCTCCGATCCTCAGCTGATCAATCACGTCTCTGTCAGATGTGATAATCCGATAAGAACCAGTGAAAACCGTTTTTTTCTCATCATAGCAATCCTGCTGAATCGTCAATACGGTTTTTCCGTCATGATTGATCGTGAACTCATGTGTTCCTTTTATATGCATCCACCCAACCGGAACAATCGTTTCATAGCTTTTCTCGGTCATCCTGCATCACTGCCTGCTCTTTCTCTGTCATGATTCGTCCGTACCTAACAAGGCTTGTAATCATCCAGTCATAACTGCAGAATCCAGCTGACATCTTTTCAAGCTTCCTGGCTTCCTTTGCCGGGAGCTTTGTGACTGATACGCAAGCCTCCCATCCATCATCCCACCGATAGAAGAAATCTTTGCCCCATAAGTCATTCGGAACATCTCTTTCGTGTCTGGTTCTGATGTACTGTCTTCCTTCGCCAGACCATTTTCCATTCCATGAAGCTTTTCCCGGCATTGATAATTCAAAAACAATCATTTCTGTTTCACCGCCTTACTCATCAACATGAAAATGCCAATCGCAGTAGAAAACCATCAGCAGCAGAAGTATCAGGACGATTCTTTCAAGCATGTTTCTCCTCTCTCTGCGTCAGCTTTCCTGCGACGCAGATCTACGATGCTCTGAATGACTGCCATGACTGCCTGTGCTTCATCTGAATTCAGATCTACAGTTATGGAATCCATCAATATGCCATCAGGATCAATAAATGCGGGATGCGGTTTGTCAGAAAATTCAGGATATAATTCGTTCATGTTAATTCTTGGTATGACAACTTTCATTCCCGTTTCACCGCCTTTATGTTGCCGGCATCATAGCGCTTTGCAATGTATCCTGATCTCCATACGCTAACAGCCTGAGTTTTTCCTCAAGCTCGTTGATTCTTTTCTTCTGTTCTTTCAGCATGGCAAGAATTTCTTCTCCGAAATCAACGGTTAAATCAGCAAAGTCCATATAATCGCCTTTTGCTTCATTCAATATGTGTTCAAATTCTTTGATAACCTTCTCCTGGTCAATCATCCAGCTTCACCAACTTTCCCAGCCTTTTCGATACAAAATCCTTGCTCCGATTCTGACAAAAAACCAGCCGACTTTTAACCTGACTCCGCTTACAATTCGTTTGGGTGACCTGTGCTGAACCCAGCATGGCATCAACCCATTATCCGCAAGCATCGATATTCTCATTTCGTGCACTCTCATTCCGAAATCATCTCCTCAGCTGGTCTTAATGACCCATGCCATAAACAGGATCAGCAGCACAATCCAGACCCAGGCCATCCGCTCCACCTCAATTCTGCGCCAGAGAGCTCGTCTCGTCATAGGATTTCTCCCAGGGATACAGATTGATGCACCCGCAGTTGTCACAGATCAGTTTCTTTCTCGGATGCTCCACACCGTATACATGCTCAGATCCTCCGCAGTTCGCGCATCCAAAGACCGGATCACCGCCTGGTGTGACATAGCCGTGTACTTCTTTCCATCTGCCGATCCGGTTGCTTATCTTTTTTTCATCTTCCTCCAAAAGCTCCAATGCGCTTTCCAGCAGTGTGGCCGACACAGGAGTTGTGCCGCCGGACGCAAACCGGATCCGCATGGTCAGTTCCGCTTTCACCTGATTCCGATCAATCATCTTTTCCGTCTTCCTTTCTGTTCTGGTTCTTCTGGAATATCCGCAGCCGTTACCACCCGCATGGCCAGCGCCGCCTCCGATGGAGCGCCCAGCCTCACAGTGCATCTTTCCATTTCCTCCGGCACCGCTCTGGGAAGGCAGGAGCATTTCTTGTCCCGCCTTCCCGGATGGTAAAAAATGCAGCCCTCACAGATCAGCACCTTCATGGAGAATATCCCCGAGCCAGATGATGTTTGTCAGCCTGTTCCAGTGCTTCCTGGCTCCGCGCCTGGTGGCGTACATCGGACCGTCCGTGTTGAACCGGCAGAATCCGCACTGGTAGCGGTACTTCTTCCATGTCTTCGGATAGCCTTGCCGGACGAGCGTGATCTGATGATCATCGCCGCACCTCGGGCAGGCCTGCAGCGCTTTCCTGTTCTTCCGGGTCTTTTTCTTTTTACTCAATGTAATCAGACCTCCTCCGCCCTGACCAGCTTCGTGAAAATGCTGCCGCACTTCGGGCAGTCATGCGGATACGGAGCGCCCGGTTCCAGCTTGTCATTATCCAGATCCCAATCCGGCTCGATCTCAGCTCCGCACTTTCCGCACTCCGCGAATTCGTACTTATCGCCCTGGTTGAAAACGATCAGCTCTGTCGAGTTTCCCATGCTTTCGTCCTCCTGTTCCTTTCCCAGAATTCGCGCCAGGGTCTTACTGAGGATCTTCATTCTTCTCAACCTCCCTGATCGCCAGCGCCACGAAGCCTTCCTGCAGCCCCCAGCCGCTGATCACGTAGGTGATCTTGAACCGCTTCTCGTTCAGCGGATGCCCGATCACCGGAGCGCCAACCGTGTTGACCACCTCGAACTCGATGTGATCGCCCTTCTGATATCCGCGATCGTTCCGGCGGAGCTCGAAGCTCTTTTCTCCGCTCATCACGCTCCCGGCGAAGTTCTCCTGCAGCTTAATGTGATGCAGCCGTACCATCCCGTTTTCGTCCTCCTCGTCCTTCGTTTCGATCATGGCCGTCCATTCTCTGACCTTGGGCGGAGCTTGCCGGAACTCGACAGGCCCGTCCTTCGTCCTCTGGTTTTCTTCCTTCAGCTCGCCGATTAGTTGGTCGAGCTGTTCCTCGCTTTCATTCATCATCAGTTCCGGCTTCGGAACCACCGCCGGCTTCCTGAACCGGTCCATCAGTCCCATGCTGATCACCTCCGCTCGATCGGGCGCTTCCGGGTGGAATCCCACTGACGATTCTTGTGCTCGACCACGTCCCCGAACAGGGAACCGCAGTGCCTGCAGTACAGATCATTCAGTTCGACCACCGTGCTGCACTTCCGGCAGCGGTACCGCTGGATGCCGATGTTGCTCCCGATCATGATTGGCTCCCAGCTGTGATCCTTCGGAACCTTCCGCACCTCCGGTTCCGCAGGCGCTTCCGTTTCCTCGATCTGCATATCCTCGACCTCCGGCGGAGGAACAATCTTCTCCTCCGTCCTGATCTCATCCACCAGCGTCATCATCCGCTCGATGCACTCGACCACCGCATTCCGCTTGGTGACCGGAATCTTGGCATTCATATCCGTCTCCGTCCGCAGGAGCCGCAGCCGGTTCTGTACCTCGCTCTTCCTGATCATGTCTTCCATTGGCTCTTCATCCTTCCGTTGCTTCTTCGTCTTCCGGGATGTCTCCGGGCTTGTCGTACCATTTCACGCCCTGGTAGGGACAGGGTCTGTACTTCGGGATCTCCTTCGGTGGCCAGACGGTCATCAGCGTTTTCCGCAGCTCGCACTGACTGACCTTGTTTCCTTCCTCCATGCACAGAGAGCATTTCTCATTCACCGCAGCGCCGCACAGCACGTTCATGTCCGAATCCTTCACCGCCGTGTATCCGGGTGGCGTCAGCGCGGGGGAAGTGTTCAGCGTCACCGCGCCGCTCAGGCAGATGGTTCTCATCTGCTGCAGCTGCCGAATCGGTGTCGTTTCGTAGATCAGGCAAAGCGCCTTATCCAGCAGGCCCAGCGCCATCTTGAAAAGCCGATAGCCGTAAGGATTCTTCATCGTCAGGCGCTCTTTCAGCATCGGAGCGGTCTTGTGCATCTCGCTCGCGCAGGCCATGATGATCTCCATCCCGTGCTTCTCGCGCCGGTTCAGATCCGGGCGGCCTTCTTCCTTCCGGCTCATTCCTTGAACCTCCTGTTCCAGCGGTCCGCATACCGTTCAGCGGTTTCGCCCATGGTGTCCTTCGGTCTGACCTCGATGTTCGTGTACATCGTCAGGCTGTGGCAGCATCCGCAGTAGATTCCCCGGATCGCGCATTCCAGGTCATACTTGAAGCTCACATCGTGTCCGCAGTGGGGACAGGGCAGCAGTTCCGGCATTCAGCCCACCTCCTGCTTCAGCTCGAATCCGCGCTCGCGCACCTTGGCGATAACCTCTTCCATGCTCTTCCGGCCCAGGTTGCGTATGCACATCATTTCCTTCTCGGTCATTTTGATGATGTCGGCCACCGTGTTGCATCCGCCGCGCTTCATGCAGTTGTAGGCCCGGACGCTCAGTTCCAGCTCCTCCAGCGTGATGTTCTCGGCCAGGATCGCCTTCACGTCCTGCTCACTCTCCGTCTCTCCATCCCGGGCAAGCCGGTAAATCTCCTCCTCGCGCTCCTGCATGTGCTGCTGTGCCCATTCCAGGCGCTCTGTCAGCATCTCATGCACCTTCTGCGGAACCTCGCGGTCGGCGATGCTCTGCGCTTCGATGTGGATCTGTTCTTCCATCCAGGCGCGAAGACCCATCGTCAGCAGCCGAGCAACGCACGGCCTGCGCATCTTCCGCAGCGCCTTGGCTTCGATCTGTCGGACGCGCTCTCTGTTGATCCCATAGACCTCCGTCACCGCTTCGAGCGTCTTGTTCTTCTGGAAGCGCAGGCGGAGGATATCCGCTTCCCGGTCGCTCAGTCCGGCCAGCAGCATGGCAAGCTCCAGTGCTCCGCGATCCCCGGCCAGTCCGGCAATCTCCTGCGCGTCCGTCGGTTCCTGCACTCCGAACACGGCCTTGTAGATGTTCTGCGGGTAGCGGGAGGAAACGTCCTCCCGCAGATCCGCTCTGGTACAATCGCTTTTCAGTCTCATGTTCACAATCCCCCTGTTCCGTTCGTCACGTTCTGTCCAGCGGCTTGTTCAGCATCCGGCTGATCTCGGTTTCCTTTCCATCGTTCCAGTTCTTGATGGCCTGCATCGGACCGTCAGAGCTTTCCGCTCTCGTCCAGCAGTGATCGCAGATCACCAGCCAGCGCTTCCGGTTGCCTTTTTCCTGTTGCAGTGTCGGGTACTGTCCACACTTCGGGCACTTATTTGTCCGGGGAGTGAACCATGCACCGTTCCGGGCGAACTTGAAGCCGATCGCCTCTTCCAGTTCCTTCTGGTGCTGGATCCTGGATAGCGCGATCTCCATCTGGTGCTTCTGTGTGGCGCTTCTGCCCTGGAGCACCGTCACCGCATTGGTGGCCGCCTTCAGCATCTCCAGCGTCTTCTGGAAAAACTGATTCATCGTCAGATCAGCGCCGAGCTTCAGCTCTATGCCCTCCGTCGGATCCTTCATTTTTTCCTCGCTGGCCTGAATCGGATCTTCATTGTCACCGATCCATGCTTCGTCCGGCGCGTCCGGTTCAGGCGCTTCCGCGATCGTGACCGGCGGCTCTTCCTGGTCTTCCTGATCAGAATCCGTCGGCTTGATCTTTGCGGCCTCTTCCGCGATATCCTGACGGTGTTTTTCCAGCGTCCGCTTCAGGTCTTGCTCCATCTCGGCCTGATAGGCCTCCGGGTCCTTCAGCCGCCGACGCTTCTTCGGAGCCTTGGCCTGCTCCTTTTTGAGTTCTCCCATTGTCATTGCCTCCCGCTGTTTTATTTGATCAACCGTCCGCAGCCTTCTTGTGGCTGTGCCGGAAGTATCCCTTTTCGGTGCCTTCGTTGTCCCGTTTGCCGTACACCTTGCTGCCGTCGCTCAGGATGAAGCTGTTCGGACCGCCGCCCGGATTGAACCGGACCGGCTTGTAATCGCAGACGATGGTGTTTCCTTCAGGCGTTTGGATCAGCCTGATCTTTTCTCCGCATGTGCCGCACTGGATTGCCATCAGCAAAACGCCTCCTGTCTGTAACCGGGCGTCTCAGCCGTGCCGACCATCTCGCAGTGGTAATCGCTCAGCCGGATGCCGTCCCTCCGCCAGGTTCCTTTCCCATAGCAGCCGTCCTGTCTCGCGGCCCGGTATGCCACCTGGCTAATTGCCTGTTTCTCGCTGACCGCTGTGGTCATAGTGCTGAATCCGTCATCTCTCCATACTCGATATGTTTTTCTGGGCTGTTTCATGGAAAGCGTCTCCTTTCTTTCTGAAACCCACTGTTTTACCCACCTCCACCCACTTCGATTTCTGAAAGTGGGTAGGTTTTTATTTTCTTGAAACCTTAATAAATAAAGGGCTTACATATCCAAAACCCACTTTACCCACTTTACCCACTTCTTTTTTCTCCCATACGCGAGGGAGAAAATATCTTTTTTCCACCAAATCCATTTTTTTATTTTTTCCCCTTATATAGGGTTTATTTTTTTGGTGGGAAAAGTGGGTTTTCTGGGTTTTTGGGCTTTTACCATGGCAATTCCACCGGCTCCAAAACCTCCATCCCGCTTTGCTTATCAACGGGTTTGAAGGTTTCCGGCAAAAAGTGCAGCGCCTTGGCGTAAATACCCACTCCCGGAATTGAGGTGGGTATGCCCCAATGCTTTTCGGTGTCCGAGTGGCGCGTGTGGAGAAATCCCTTCTCATGCGACCACTTCAGGAATGCCAGGTAATCGAACCGGTTTTTCTGCATCTCACCCTTCAGGATGCTCGGCAGGATGTAAACCGACCCGTCTTCCGCGATCTTCCCGTAGATCGTCCTCGTAAACTCCTGATCCTCCGAATCGCCGTCCCGCCGGAAGTTCGCCGTGCTGCTGGCCACGAAGTCGGTCAGCCAGTCCTTGGCTCTCAGGTTCATGTCCACCATGTCCGGGGTAGCCAGGTGCTTGCAGATGTCTTTCACTTCCAGCCTCCGCCCGTCGTGCACGATCAGCGCATCAAGCAGCCAGTCCCCGGTCAGGATCGCCGCGCCGTAGTTGGCCTGCTTTCCGGTCGCTGTCTTCACCAGCTCGTTCACGATGTTCTTGTAGGTGCCTTTGATCTTCGTCTTCCATTCCTCGTCTTTGGAAATGGCATCCACGATCATCTTCCCGGCGAAGCCGTAGTTCTCGCGAAGCAGCTCCGCGATTTCGGACATCTTGTCCTTCCTCGGCACCACGTCTCCGGTCGTTTCCACGCTGACCACCCGGTTGATGGACCCGCCCCGGCTATCCCGGTTGATGGGCATCTCGCCGTTGGTGATCGTGATGTTCATCCATGTGCTCTGCTCCCGGATGCCCAGGTTCTTCGAGCTTCGCGTTTTCCCGGTTCCTTCGCACAGCATGTAGATGATGTCATCGAAGTCCTTGTTCTTCTCGATCGTCTGCAGTTCGTCCATGCACAGGGGCAGGTTGTTGCAGAAGGCCGCCATCTGCTCGTTGGCTACCATGGTGCTGTTCATGCTCTTCACGAACTTTCCCAGCGCCGGGTCCGCCCACACGCTGGCTGCCAGCATCACTGCGATGCTCTTGCCGGTTCCGCTTTCGGTGCTCCACAGGTGAACCATGAACGGCTGGCTGCATGTCCATCTCAGGATTACGCTGGCCACGCTCGCCGCCAGCACGATCCGCGCCGGCTTGAAATCGTCCGTCTTCCGGATTTCCTTCACCACGTCAAGCCATTTCTGAAAATCGCCCTGTGCATGCACGGCCTTGTAGGTGTCCGCGAACTTGCCGACGTTGTCGTAGCTCACGCCTTCAATGTACGGGGAGAATCCTCTACCTTCCACCCAGCCGAGACGGCTGATGGTTTCCGTCCTCGGGATGATCTCCCGGTTCAGATCGTCGATGGTGCTCATGTAGTTCACCATTTCCTTGGCGTTCTCACTCGTCACACTGATGCCGAACTCGCTCAGGTTCACGATCTGCCGCGCCTGGGCGATGGTCTTCCGTTCGATCTGGCTCTTGGTCTTCCAGCAGCCGTCCCGCTTGAAGCTGACATCCAGCATCTCGCTTCCGGTTTCGATGTTTTCATAGCGCCGTGTCGGGAAAACCGGATGGCTGCAGACCTGGATGCTCCGCCCGTTCATCATGTCGTACATCCAGATCCCGCCGTCTGAGCAGCTGTAAAATCCGTAGCTCGGTTTCTTGCCGCCCAGCAGCTCTTCGATGCCTGTGAAGCCCTGGCACTCTTCCATCTCGTCCGGAAAGTCGTTCTTCTTCGGTGTGGCCGCCTTCAGCATGGCGTTGAAGGTCTGCTTGGTGCATCCGGCCTTCTTCGCCATCTCGCGCACCACGTTGGTGACCCGTTCCTTGGTAAAATCGTCGTTCAGCGCACCGAGGATCGCCACCAGAACCTTGTAAGGCGCTTCGGAAGTCAGGAAGTCCTCCTTGCCGTACTCGACGAATTGCTCGGTGATCTCCTCATTGGTGATCTGTCCGCCGTTCTCAGGCATGCTTTGTTAACCTCCTTTCCTCCAGAATCATCAGCGCCTCATGCGCTTCGTTTCGGTCCAGGATTGCCTTGCAGAAGTCTTCCGGGAAGCTGTCCTTCTCCCGGTCAAAGGTTCCTTCCAGCTCCACCACCAGCCGGTCCAGTCCGAGCCAGCGGTCAAAGGCCTTCCAGTAGGCCCGTTCCAGCGCCGCAGCGTCTTCCGCTTCCTTCTTCCGCTCGGCCTTCAGCTTCGCCAGCTTCGCCGCCGCGAGGACGGCTTCTTTCGTGGTTGGCGTTCGGTCGATATCGATGCCGACGCTGAATTCATCGTTCAGCTTCCGGATGGCGTCCTGAAAGCCTACGCCGTAGAGCTCCATGGCCAGGTTGATCACGTCTCCGCCCTTGTGGCATCCGTAGCACACCCAGCCGCGCCCTTTGCCGTAGACCTTCAGGGACGCATCGTGGTCTCCGTGGAAGGGGCAGACAGCAAAGCCGTCCCGCCGAACCTCGATGCCGTTGAGCGTCAGAACATCCCTAATTGAGACGGCTCCCTTGATCCGCTCTGCGAATCCGGCGAACTCTGCTCTCCGGTCTCTAGGCCTTCCGGCCTGATGCCTGCTCTGCATTCTGCCTCTTCCTTCGCCATCTGCTTCCGCTCATGCTCGAGGTAGTTGCCGATCGCGACCACCACCTCCATGCAGAGCTTGTTTTCATTGTGCTTGCCCATGATGCTGGCCGCCGTCTTCCAGAAGGCCGTCCAGTCTTCGACGCTGTTCCCCATGTCGTTGAAGTTGGCATGGAGCGCGTACATGTCAGCCCATATGGCTCTCAGTTCCTGCGGGAGCGTTGCTGCCATCCTCGTTCACCTCCGGCTGCTCCTCGTCGGTCGCTTCTCCGCATTTACTTTCGTTCTCCTTTCAGGTACTCGATCAGCACCTTCCCGGTGCTTCTCGCATCGCAGAAGCGGAACTTCACTCCGTATTCCTCCTGCATCGTGATCATGGCCTTTCTCAGTGTGGCCGGGTTGATTCTGGAAAGCGGGAGGCCGTCCCGCCCGATGGGTGACTTCCATTTCCGAAGGCCACCCACGGGCAGGGCTTCCTCGATCAGAATGATCAGCTGGATCCCGCACCGCTGTGCCCGGAGACATTCATCCCGGAAGCGGTCATGCTCCTGAAAGACGTTGCTGGCCAGCTCCAACACGCCTTGCTTAGTATCGACGCTGATGTCTCCTTTTCCGGCAATCTGGTAATCGCCCACATTCAGCGCCTGACGGATGATCTCAATGCCCATCCGGTCGCAGTAGGCGTGAATGTTCTTGTGCTTTCCCGCCTGCTGCCGGCTGTCTTCATAGATCACCATGGGCGGACACCTCCGCTCAGAACGGAAGTTCATCCGTCTCTACCATCGTGAATCCGGAAGCGTCCGCAGCGCCTCCGCCGTTGCTGCTGCCGTCAAACCTCGGCTCGGAATCCTTCATGGGCTTTACCTTGCCATCGCGCACCTGGTTGGCATCCTCCAGCCGCCGGGGCCGGGTGAAGTCGATTCCGTTGTAGCTGCCTTGCTGGACACTGACGCCGACGATTTTTCCCTTCAGTCCCATTTCATTCCAGTCCCAGTGGTAATCTTTGTTGCTGGCTTCGATGGCACCAATGGCCCGGTTGAATGTGTTCAGATCCCATTCGTTATGGGCACGTTTGGTGTTCGCCTCGTTCGGAATCTGGATGGAAAGGTCTCCCTTGTACTTTGCCGGGAATCGGCTCATGGTGTTGCCGCTTTCAGTCTGGTAGCGCTTGGTGTAGTACCCGGCATACGGTCCCTCGATGATCTCCAACCGGAGAACCAGCTGCTGATCCGGCTCCTGGCCGTCGATCTTCACGTTCTGGATCGCGCACACATAAGCGCCCTTCGGCAGCATCGGGTAGCTCGCCCCAGGGGCCTGACTCTGAAATCCGTTGACAGGTTTCATGCTTTTTTCCTCGCTTTCTCCGCTTCTCGCGGATCGTGTTGTTTTATCCAAGTCCGGGAGGGAAGGAAGCCCCTCCGCCTCCCGGTTCCTTGCTGATGATTACCAGTTATCGTCCACCACAGCAGGTGGTACCTTGTCGGAGGTGGTGACGGTCGCGCCAGACGCCGCCGGAGCTGCTGCCGGAGCGCTGGCCTTCGCCTGAGTCTTCGCGCCGGTGCCCTTCCTTGGCTGCGGAAGCGGCTCGGATGCCGGGGAGAGTTCGTAATATTCACGGATCGCATCGTCGACCAGCTTCAGGTCATTCGGAATCCGCGCATCCGGGAACATGTCCTCCGGGCTCTTCGCCGTGTCCATGCCACTGCTCTGGGTCTGGAAGTAGTGCTGCGAGCCTTCGGAGCCAACCCGGAGCACGATGTCGAACAGCCCTTCGACCGTCAACTTTTCATCCAGCATCCGCCCGATGGTCTTGGCCTTGGTCTTCCCGGTGTTGCTGTCCTGCTCCGTGTGGTGCAGGAAGTACACGATCACGTCATCAGGCAGGTCGCTGTTCACGGTGTGGATCAGGTCGCGGAAATGGACGCCGATGTCCGTGTACTTTCCGTAGCCCTGTTCCGCAGCGCGGTCGAAGAATTCGTTGGCCATCAGGTACTGGCTGTCATCGATGATGTAGATCTTCTTGGTCGGATCCTTCAGGGATTTCACGATGATCTGCGCCGGCCAGATCGTGACCTCGCGCCCGTTTACTTCTCCCTTGGCATTCTTCAGCTTGTAAACATTGAACTTCTTCTTGAAGGGCAGGCGGTTCTTTTCGCACAGGAAGATGCCGACTTCATCAGGATTCAGATTCTTGATGCTGTAGGTCTTCCCGGATCCGCTTTCGCCCATGATCAGGACCGGAACTCCCATGGTTAATCCTCCTTCGTTATCTGTTCAGCCACTCGCGGAGCCGTTGGCCCAGCGTCCGCTTTGCTTTTTCCTTCGTAATCCAGTGCTCCACCTGGGGAGCAGGCTTATCGAAAGCGCTGTACGGCTCGATGGTCGCGTATACCGGAATCGGCTCCGGAATGTACTGGTACCCTCTGGCATCCGTTACCGGCTCCAGATTGAAGCCGGTGTGAATGCCGAGGTACGCTTCCTTCTGCCAGTCTTTCCATTCGTCGAAGTGGAGCCGCTTAAAGCTCGGTCTGATCTTCGGCATGGTTCTCTTCCTCCTCCGGTTCCGGTTCCGGCTTCATCTGCATCCTTTCGATTTCTTCGTTCAGTGCAGCGATTTGCGTTTTCTGATTTTCGATCTGCTCTTTCAGAGAGGTGACCAGCTTCGCCTCCGCGCTGTTTGCCATCGCCAGCATGTGCTCATGCATGTACTTGGCCAGCCCTGTCAGCAGCAGGATTTCATCCGAATCGACCGGGTAGATGTCGTTTTTGTCGATGTTGTTCCTGACCGCTTCGACGATCTTGTCGAAGCTCATGGCCTTCTCGAACAGCAGGTTGTACTGGTCGAGGTTAATCGTGATTTCCGTCATTTTGCTTTCCTCCTTACTTCACAACCACGCTGACGTTCTTTTCCAGGCTGGCACCCGGCAGCTGATCGCCGGCATTCAGAGCGGCCTTGACCTCGTTCTTGGCGATCTCCGGTTCCTTGACGCGCAGCAGATCAGGCCGCTGTTCCTTGGCCCATTCGATGAAGGCACTCTCGTTTTCGAACTTGGTGGCCGTGCTGCTGGTATAGCTGATCTTCACCTTGGCAGTGCTGAACTTCTCACCCTGGAGGGAGTACAGCAGGTAGTTCTTCAGGCCTTTGACACGGTTCTCGGCGGTCTTCTTCCGGGCAGTCAGGTTCTTGATTTCCTTTTCCAGCGCCTCCGCCATGGCGTTCTCGTTCTTGATCCACAGGCCAATGTTCTCAATCTTGGTGTCCCGCGCCATCACCAGGCTGTCGAAAGCCTCCTTGTCGAGGATTTCCCCGGTCTCTTCATCCACCAGGCTCATCAGGCTGTTGTCGATTTCGTAAAGGGTCATGTTCGTTCTCCTTTCAGTCATTCTTAATCGTTCGGTTCCACCCACCATTGCTCACCGTCGTGATGCTCCGCCTTCCAGCGGTCCAGAGCTTCTTTGTTGCTCTGCTTCATGGCTTCGTCCATGGCTATGCTTTCCGGATCGTTGTAGAGCTCCTGAGCCTGCCGGTCTTCCTCCGCAAAAATCTTCTCTCTGATCTTTCTGATTTCGCGGTTCAGCTGATCAACCTCAGCGTAGGTTCTGGCGTGTT
>OCTX012284847.1_pt1 | contig 55199 bp, 49 predicted proteins | sample 1539691 | NCBI WGS metagenome assembly OCTX01 (sample SAMN02144231, study PRJEB22623) | gut metagenome | biome: sheep rumen | host: Ovis aries | place: New Zealand
GCGCAAGCAACTCGATGCCCAGCAGGCCGATGCCGAGGACATAAAAATGCTGGAGGATTTGGAGAAAAGCATCATCGAGAAACAGAAGGGCTAGCCCCCCGAATTGCAGAAAGCCCTGGCTCCAAAGGAAGAACGGCAAAGAGTTTTGAGGAGAGTGTATTTGACTTCGTCGAAGATACTCACGCTCGGAAATAAAAAGAAAAGCGAGTTTTCCTTTTGTATTTTGCTCGCTTAATCGTATCTTTGTGGGCGTAGTACTATTATGATATGGTTAAAAATATCTGAATACAAACATAAGCCCGAAAAAAACTATGAAGAAACTGACTTTGGCCCTAATCCTGCTGATGGCTGCATCGGTGGCAGGGGCAACGGTGAAGGGTGGCAGTGCCAAGAAGGGTGTGACGCGTGTGGCGTGCATAGGCAACAGCATTACGTATGGTGCTGCGATTAATGATCCTGTGAAGTATTCGTACCCGACTCAGTTACAGGAGATGCTGGGTGACAAGTATCTGGTGGGGCGTTTCGGCAAGAGTGGTGCTACGTTGCTGAGGAAGGCTTTCCGTCCGTATTTTGACCAGCAGGAGTTCCGCGATGCTATGGCGTTCCATCCGGACATTGCGGTGATTCATCTGGGTATCAATGATACTGACCCGCGTGCGTGGCCTTGCTACAGGGATGAGTTCATTACGGATTATCTTGCATTGATAGATTCGGTCAGGCACAGTAATCCGAAGTGTCGGATTATCATGGCGCTGATGTCGCCTATCAGTGACCGTCATCATCGTTATGACAGTGGTACGCGCCAGTGGTTTTACGAGATACAGGAGCATATCCGCAAGATTGCGGGGCTTGCTGGTGCTCAGCTGATTGATTTCTACACTCCGCTACACCATCGTCCTGAATTGTTCCCTGACCGTCTGCATCCTTCGCGCGAGGGATATGGTGTGATTGCCCGTGTCGTGTACGAAGGTATCACGGGTGACTTTGGCGGGCTGAAACTGCCTGAGTATTGGACGAATGATATGGTGCTGCCCTATGGCAGACCCATTACCCTGCGTGGTACTGCTGATGCGGGTATGCAGGTTACGGTTAGGATTGGCAATCAGGTATTGCGTGACACTACGGGCCTGGACGGCAAGTGGGAGGTGACCATTGACAAGCTGGAGAAGGGTGAGACGTATACATTGCAGGTGAACAGCCAGAAGGTGAAGGGCAAGGGGCCCAATGAGGAAATCAAACTGACTAACATCGTTGCGGGTGTGGTTTGGCTGGCAAGCGGACAGAGTAACATGGCGTTTGAGCTGAAGTATGACGTGGATTTCCCGAAAGTAAAGGCTATGCAGGAGGCTAAGGGTGAGAATGCTGACATACGCATACTGAACCTGCGCGAGCGTTGGCGCACGGATAATATAACGTGGAGCAAGGAGGCTCTGGATAGTGTGAACCACTTGCTGTATTACAAGGATGCTAAGTGGGAGACGCTGACCAAGGAGAATGCGCCTGACTTCAGTGCCGTAGCGTATTATTTTGCGCACATGCTACAGGATTCGCTGCAGTGCCCTGTGGGTATCATCTGCAATGCCATTGGTGGCAGCGGTACGGAAAGCTGGATTGACCGTGAGTCGCTGGAGAAGGATTTCCCGCAGATACTGCGTAACTGGACACAGAATGACTTTATCCAGGACTGGGTACGCGGTCGTGCTATGAAGAATATGGGATGGGATGCCGTAAAGCAGGAGTATGAGAGGGATAGCGGGGGTGAGCTGACGGGTGCCTTCCTGCAGCGTCATCCGTACCAGCCTTGCTATCTGTATGAGGCGAGCATTGCTAAGTTGAAGGATGTCCCCGTAGACGGCGTAATATGGTATCAGGGCGAGAGCAACGCGCATAACTTTACGACGCACGGAAGGCTTTGGAAGCTGTTGACGGACAGTTGGCGCAAGGCTTGGAACAAGCGCAACATGCGTTTCATATATGCTCAGCTGTCAAGCCTGAACCGTCCTCAGTGGACGTGGTTCCGCGACCATCAGCGCAAGCTTGACTTCCACAATAACCACATGGTCGTAACGAGCGACGTGGGCGACAGCCTGGACGTGCATCCGCGCAACAAGCGTCCTGTGGGCGAGCGCATGGCTCTGCGTGCGCTGTACAACGAATACAAGCATTACAGGATGCTGGAGACAGGTCCTATGATCCGCCGTGCGGTGCAGATGAGCAACGACACGACGATGCTGGTACTGCGCAACAGCAGGGGCCTGAAGACGAGCGACGGCAAGGAGCCGCGTGTGTTTGAGGTGGCTGGCGAGGATGGTATCTTCCACCCTGCCAAGGCTTATATAGACGGCATGAGGATATATCTGATATGTCCCGAGGCGAAGGGTGCCAGGAAGGTGCGCTACGGATGGCAGCCGTTTACGCGTGCCAATGTAGTGAATGCAGCAGGTCTGCCTATGAGCACCTTCCTGGTAAATACGATGACCAGGAAGGCATACGACAAACATGATATCTGGCAATGAATGATATGACACAACGTCTTTTTTAGCGACAATTTGACCAGACGGGCAAGTTCTGCATAATTGTTGAAGTAGGGTTGGCAAAGAGTATAACCACTAAAAAACTTCACAATTATGCAGAATTCTTTTAACCAACAGCAGAACGAGGGGAATGCCCTGGAACGTTTTGCACGAAATCTGGTTCAGGATGCCAGGAACGGCAAACTGGACCCTGTAATTGGGCGTGACGAGGAGATACGACGCGTATTGCAGATACTGTCACGACGCACGAAGAACAACCCTATCCTGATAGGCGAACCGGGTACGGGCAAGACGGCTATCGTCGAGGGGCTGGCACACCGCATACTGCGGGGTGATGTTCCCGAGAACCTGAAGGGCAAGCAGTTGTATTCGCTGGATATGGGTGCACTGATTGCTGGTGCAAAATATCAGGGTGAGTTCGAGGAGCGCCTGAAGGGTGTCATAAACGAGGTGACGAAATCCGAGGGACAGATAATCTTGTTCATTGACGAGATCCACACTCTGGTAGGTGCTGGACAGACACAAGGCGCAATGGATGCTGCCAACATACTGAAACCAGCTCTGGCGCGTGGCGAACTGCGCAGCATAGGTGCGACTACGCTGAACGAGTACCAGAAGTATTTCGAGAAGGACAAGGCTCTGGAGCGCCGTTTCCAGACGGTAATGGTGGACGAGCCGGACGTGGCAAGCAGCATAAGTATACTGCGAGGACTGAAGGAGCGTTACGAGCAGCATCACCGTGTACGTATACAGGATGATGCCATAATCGCTGCCGTAAGCCTGAGCCACCGCTACATAACGGATCGTTTCCTGCCGGACAAGGCTATCGACCTGATGGACGAGGCTGCCGCACACCTGCGTATGGAGCGTGACAGCGTTCCTGAGGAACTGGACGAGTTGATGCGTCGTGAGAAGCAACTGGAAATCGAGCGCGAGGCTATCAAGCGTGAGAACGACAAGGAGAAGCTGGCCACAATAGACGAGGAGCTGAAATCAGTGAACACCGAACTGACCACGATGAAGAAGCAGTGGGAGCAGGAGAAGTCGCAGGCGGAGAGGATACAGAACATCAAGGCTCAGCAGCAGTCGCTGAAGGAGGAGGCTGAACGCCGTGAGCGTGAGGGTGACTATGCCCGCGTTGCGGAAATACGCTACAGCAAGTTGCCAGAGTTGGAGAAGCAGCTGCAGGATATGGATTCGCAGTTGTCGGCACTGGGCTCACAGTTGCTGCGCGAAGAGGTTACGAGCGAGGATATTGCCGAGATTGTTGCCCGCTGGACGGGTATTCCTGTTGCCAAGATGCAGGCCACGGAACGTGAGAAGTTGCTGAATCTGGAGGCTGAGTTGCACCAGCGTGTAATCGGTCAGGACGAGGCTATACGTGCGGTAAGTGATGCAGTGCGCCGCAGCCGTGCAGGGCTTCAGGATCCTAAGCGTCCCATAGGCTCGTTCATATTCCTGGGTACTACGGGTGTCGGCAAGACGGAGCTGGCGCGGGCTTTGGCGGATTATCTGTTCGACGACGAGCAGATGATGACGCGCATAGACATGAGCGAGTATCAGGAGAAATTCAGCGTGACGCGTCTGATAGGTGCACCTCCTGGATATGTGGGTTATGACGAGGGCGGTCAGCTGACCGAGGCTGTACGCCGCAAGCCATACAGTGTGGTATTGTTCGACGAGATAGAGAAGGCTCATCCCGATGTGTTCAACACATTGCTGCAGGTTCTGGATGACGGCCGTCTGACGGATTCTAAGGGACGTACGGTGAACTTCAAGAACACGTTGATAATAATGACGAGCAACTATACTCGCGAACAACTGTTCCAGACAGTGCGTCCGGAATTCCTGAATCGTGTGGACGAGATTATCACGTTTACAGCGCTGAGCGAGAGCGAGATACGCGAAATAGTTAAACTACAGCTTTCAACCATACAGAAACGTCTGAAGGATAACGACATCACGATGAACGTGAGCGAGGGTGCAGTGGATATTCTGGCAAGGGAGGGCTACAGTCCCGAGTTTGGCGCACGACCTGTAAAGCGTGCCATACAGCACTTGCTGCTGAACAATCTGAGCAGCGCCCTGATAGCTGGTACGATAGACCGTACTAAGCCTATCGAGGTGGAAGCTGAGGGGGGCAGCATCGTGTTCCACAACTGAAGCTGGATGGTCAGAGTATGAGGCACATGACGACGCTCCAGTGAGCTATGGAGCCGAGTAGCACGAAAATGTGCCAGATGGCGTGAAAATGCTTGCGGTCGTCGTGTGAAAAGAAATATGTGCCTGCGGTGTAGAAGAGACCTTCGGCAAGAAGGAACGTAAGGGCCATTGCCGAAAGGCGGTTGAACACCTGTGGTGCTACGAGCAGGGCGCTCCATCCCATGACGATGTAGATTGCGAGGGAGAGCTTGGGGTATTTGCCGAATGCAAAGATCTTGTAGAAGGTGCCTGCAAGGACTATTGCCCACAGGACTCCGAACAGGGTCCACCCTACCCAACCGCCTACGACTCCCACGCAGATGGGGGTGTACGAGCAGGCTATCATTACATAGATACTGATATGGTCAAGGCGTCGCAGTACGTCCTTGGCCATACCTGGTTTTACCCAGTGGTACAGCGAGCTGGAGAGGTACATGAGGAACATGCCGACGATGAAGAATATAACTCCGAATGCCATCTCCCAGCTTTTGGCCACAGCGGGCCATACCATCCATATCGAGGAGAGGGCGAAAACGACACCGGCAAGGTGTGTACATGTATTACCGCGTTCGCTTATACCCCACATAGGTTGCTGACAAGTTGATCGGGCGTGAGCTGAGTCTGCTCACCGGTTGTCATATTCTTGAGTGTTACTGTATTGCTCTGTATCTCATTCTCGCCTGCAAGGACGACAAGGGGGATGGATTTTGCATTGGCATACTGCATCTGCTTTTTCATCTTGACGGCATCGGGATATATCTCGGCACGGATGCCGTTCTCACGAAGTCTGGCAATAACAGGCATCAGGTAGCATGTCTCCTTCTCGCCAAAGTTGACGAACATGACTTGTGTTGCGGTGCGGACTGTTTCGGGATAGAGATCCAGTTGGTTAAGCACATCGTATATACGGTCAGCACCGAACGAGATTCCAACGCCGGACAGGCCGGGCATGCCGAATATGCCTGTAAGGTTGTCGTAGCGTCCGCCACCGGTTATGCTGCCAATCTGCACGTCAAGGGCCTTGACCTCGAAAATGCAGCCTGTGTAGTAATTGAGACCGCGGGCAAGGGTAAGATCGAGCTCTATCTGATTACGCAGCGAACCTTGGCTGGAAAGCATGTTGAGGACGTACTCTACTTCTTCAAGACCCTTAAGACCGGTCTGGCTGCATGCAAGGCACTGGCGCATGGTGGCTATCTTCCCGGCACTGCTGCCTGTGAGTTGTATTATGGGTTGCAGTTTCTGTACATTGTCGGGGCTGATGCCTGCGCTGACAAGTTCGGCATTGACGTTATCAAGACCTATCTTATCGAGTTTGTCAATAGCGACTGTGATATCAGTAATCTTGTCTGCCTGACCTATCATCTCGGCAATGCCGGTGAGTATCTTGCGATTGTTGATCTTGATGCAGACACGGATGCCGAACTTGCTGAAGACGGTGTCGATAATCTGCATGAGCTCAACTTCGTTCAGGAGCGAGTCACTGCCTACGACGTCGGCATCACACTGATAGAACTCGCGGTAACGGCCCTTCTGGGGACGGTCGGCACGCCATACGGGCTGTATCTGATAGCGGCGGAAGGGGAACTGCAGTTCCTCGCGGTGCTGTACGACGTAGCGTGCAAAGGGTACGGTGAGGTCGTAGCGCAGGCCTTTCTCGCTGAGGGCGCTGGTAAGCTGTCCCAATGTCTTGCCTGTCCAGTCGTCGGAAGGAATGCTGCTGCGGAAGTCTCCGCTGTTGAGTATCTTGAACAGCAGCTTGTCGCCTTCCTCGCCGTATTTGCCCATCAAGGTCGATAGGTTTTCCATTGCCGGAGTCTCGATCTGAGTGAAGCCGTACAACGAGTATACGCTGCGGATTGTATCGAAAATATAGTTGCGGCGTGCCATCTCGGCAGCACCGAAATCACGGGTTCCCTTGGGTATTCCTGGTTTCATCTGTAAGAAAATCTCTTGTTAATTTTCGTGCAAAGGTATGAAAAGTATTTGAATGATGTAGTGTCTTATGTAAAAATTCTGTATCTTTGTGCAAAAGATATTCCATAAAATGACAACTGATAATCCCGAACTTGCCAGTGCACAGCAACAGCGTATGCGCGAGACAATGAAACTGACGCAGACAAAACTGCGCAATATTGAGGAAACGCTGAAGCGTCTGCATGCACAACGTAACAATCTTTCCCGTCACCACGACCTGTTCACGGCATTGCAGGAACATTCCAAGCACCTGTATGAGCTGAACAAGGAGTTCTCGACCATGAGCCGCGAGGCGAATGAGCTGGAGCGGTTCGAGACGTTCGAGGGCATAATGGTTCCGTTCCTGCGCATGCAGATGCTGAGTGACGAGGCGGCAGGCAACAGGCGCCAGGGTAATGCTCTGGAGCAGGATATTCATGATACGGACGTACGCATCGAGGAGCAACGTACTTCGCTGAAGGAGAGCGAGGATTATAGGAAAGAGTCGGAGAGCAGTTTCATGGACACCTGCCGCACATTGCTTGAGGTATGTGCCCTGGACGGCAAGAAGGAGGCACTTGAGGAGTTTGTTGTGCGCGTGCATGAGGTCATAAATGCAAACGAGCAGCACATGGGCGAGTTGAAGAGGCGCAACGAGAGTCTTGCCCAGAACACGGAGGTGGAGGAAGAGCGCCTGAACCACTTGCTGGAGCGACGCCACTGGCTGGAAATCCACGAGAACATGCTGGAGCACATGGATCAGGTTCTGGAACTGCTGAACAACATGGAGAGCAAGGAGCATGAGAATAAGCGCAACACGGACGAGCGCATGAAGCATGCTGACGAGCTGACCATGCAGAAGGAGATACGTAGCAACGTCAGGAACCAGCTGACGGACGTGAACCAGAAGATTCAGAACCTGCAGGACGAGATTAACATACATCGTACTAATATCCGTGGCATGCAGAGCTTTGACGTGCAGGAAAAGGTTCTGGATCTGAAGAGCCGCATCCAGATGCTGCTGTCGGCACAGAGCCTGTGGAGGCGTATTGCAACGGGCTATGCGACTATCGAGGAGAAGACGCGCCTGATAAACAGTATGAGCCAGCAGATAGAATATGATCTGCGCAACGAGCAGGAACTGACCGAGAAGGTTGGGGACCTGCGCCGTCAGGTAAAGGATCGCGAGTACAGCCTGACCATAAGCAAGAGCCAGAACGTGGTGCAACTGCGTGCTGACCTGAGCGAGGGTACGGCGTGCTCGGTATGCGGTTCTACTCACCACCCTTTCCACAGCGACACAATGCTGGAGCAGAGCAAACTGATAAGCGATATGCGAAGCGAGTTCGAGACAATGTCGCTGGAGCTGAGCGGCAAGAAGAACCAGTTGCGCCAACTGCATGATAAACTGACGAAGTCCATGGGACAGTTGGTAGCTGAGCAGCAAAATCTGGAAATAGTGCGCCTGCGACAGAGCGAGGATGTGAAGGAATGGGGAGTGTACTCGAAACTGGATGCCACGTTCCAGGAATGTCTGCCGAGTACTGATGCTGAAGCACGTACAGCTATGATACGTCAGTTGCTGGACAATACCCAACGCGAACTGCAAACGGCGACTGCCGAGTTGAAGGAATTCAACTATCACAGCAGTCAGATTGACGTGCTGAGTGAACAGGTGGAGAGCCTGGAGGAACAGAAGGACGAACTGACAGCACAGATGGCTGCAGCGAACACTGCATGTCAGATAATAAAGGCTCGTGTCGAGTATCTGAATGCCGTTATCAAGATTGTTGATGAGCGCTACCAGCAGCTGTATGACCAGCTGATGACGACAATCACTCTGCCCGAATGGTATCGCAGATGGAAAGAAAATCCCACTCAGCTGCGCAGTACCTTGCGCCTGATGCGCGACGAGTGGAAGGAGATTAACAGCAAGCTGAATGACGAGCGGGTGGTGACTGAGGGGCTTCATGTCCAGCAATCAATGATAAAGGACATAATCACCGAGGTGGCAACTACACAGGACATGCTTCGTGAGGAGAGCACCCGCATTGCTGACAGAATAAAGCGCATAAACGGGCATCGTGAGTCACTGCTGATTGACACCGACACAAGCATGGTACTGGAAAACGGCATGATACGCCTACAGGAAGCTAAGCGCCGCCTGGAGAACTCCCGCAACACTATGGAGGAACTCGTTGCAAGGCGTAATTTGCAGGAGGGTACTCTGACAGGCCTTAGACAGACGGGCACACATCTGGACGAGCAGGCCCGCAGTCAGCAGTCACGCGTGGATTTGTGGATACATGCATACAACGCCAGTCATCCGCCTGTACAGTATCAGGAGTTGAGCGATGTGCTGACTCAGGACGTCGACTGGACGGAGAAGCGAAAGCGCGTACGCCAGAACATGATGGACACCCTGCTGGAAAAACAGACGGTAAAGGCCCTGCAGGCAGAGATCGTGGGCCTGCAGATTGATACGGGTACGCTGACAGCCGACCAGCTGGATGCCAGAATCATTGACGTTGAACGAAACATAGTTGCAGAAGAGGAGAAACTGCGACAGACATTGATGCAACTGACCAAAATCAAGCTGCAGTTGGGGTTGGAGTGAAACTGGGAACCATGATATAGATTACAGAAACCTTATATCCATACGATGAAGAGTAAATACAATATAGTAGAGAAGAAAGAGAGGGCTGCCAACTATATCTCGGCATTGAAGCCCGAAACTGTTGACAGAATATACGAACAGATCATGCTAAAGTTCGTCGTTGAGAAGAAATACCGCGACTCGACATACACCGCTGCACGGATGGCTGAGGAGATTGGGTACAACACTCGCTATATCAGCGCTGTAACGCATCTGCGATTCCGCGATAATTTCTCGCAGCTGATAAACTCCTTCCGCATTCGCGAGGCGATGTATATGCTGACGGATAAGCATTTTGCCAACATGTCGGCCGAGGAGATAGGTCTGTACACGGGATTTTCCAGCCGACAGAGTTTCTACGCCGCATTTTTCCGCATGAACAACATGACTCCGATGGAGTATCGTGTAAGCATGGTTGAGTACAAGAACAGAAAGAAATAATGGAGATACGTTTTGCCGATATAGAACTGATACGCTACAGGGTTAGTGCTTTCGATTCCCTGTCGCTCAGGGACAAACTGTACACATACCATCTGGCACAGGCTTCGCTTTACGGCAGGGACATCCTGTGGGACCAGAACGGCAAGTACAATCTGCAGATACGCTACCTGCTCGAGAACATCCTGCAGGACAGCACCGTGAGCCGCGATGACGATCAGTGGCAGGCTTTCATGACATACATCAGGCAGGTTTGGTTTGCAAACGGCATACATCACCACTACTCTACCGACAAGTTCCTGCCGTCATTCACAAAACAATGGCTTACAGGAGCATGGGAAGCTATTCCGGCAGAAAAGCGCAATGCACGCCTCAAGGCGGGGGATGTTGAGTTTCTGACAGATGTAATCACCAATCCAGACATAATGCCAAAGCGTGTATGCCAGAAAGGTGATGATTTGCTCAAGGGCTCGGCCTGCAACTACTACGACGAAAGCATAACGCAGAGGGAGGCAGAGGAATACTATGCCGCCCTGAAGAGCGAAGCAGCCGATCCCGACCGGCCTGTGATGTACGGCATGAACAGCCGCCTGGAGCGCGACAAGGACGGTACGCTGCGGGAGAACACCTACCGCCTGGACGGCCTGTATGGAAAGAAGATACAGCTGATTGTAAACGAGCTGGAGGCTGCACGGACATACGCACAGAATCCGCTGCAGGAGAAGAACATAGACCTGCTGCTGGAATTCTACCGCACGGGGTCGCTGGAGACGTTCGACGAATATACGATAAGCTGGATCGGAGAGACCGAGGGCACTATTGACTTTGTAAACGGATTTACCGAGGTATACGGCGACCCGCTGGGGCTCAAGGCTTCGTGGGAAGGGTATGTGAACATACTGGACAGCGAGGCGACGCACCGCACCGAGATAATAAGCAACAATGCACAGTGGTTCGAGGACAACAGCCCTGTGGACAGTCGTTTCAAGCGCAAGGACTGTCGGGGTGTAACGGCACGCGTCGTACAGGCGGCCATGCTGGGCGGTGACCTGTATCCCAGCAGTGCCATAGGAATCAACCTGCCCAACAGCAACTGGATACGTGCCGTACACGGGAGCAAGAGCGTAACAATAGGCAACCTGACCGAAGCATATAGCAAGGCCGCCCGGGAAAGCGGATTCCGCGAGGAGTTCATTCCGGACGAGGAGATACGGCGTATGATAAATATATACGGCGACAGGTGTGACGACCTGCATACCGACCTGCACGAATGTCTCGGTCACGGAAGCGGACAGATGCTGCCCGGTGTGGATGCCGACGCCCTGGGTGTGTACGCAAGTACTATCGAGGAGGCACGTGCAGACCTGTTCGGCCTTTACTACATTGCAGATGCCAGGATGTATGAACTGGGGCTCACCCCTACCCCTGATGCATGGAAGGCCAACTACTACACATACATGATGAACGGTATCATGACGCAGCTGGTACGCATCAATCCGGGTTGTGACATCGAGGAGGCGCACATGCGCAACCGCGCGCTGATAGGAAACTGGTGTCTGCGCAACGGCAACGCAATGCAGCTGATGAAGGAGAACGGGAAGACCTTCCTGCATATCAGCGACTATGACGCCCTGCGTAAACTGGTTGCACGGCTGCTGGCAGAGATACAGCGTATAAAGAGTACGGGAGACGTCGCAGCGGCATACGATATCGTAGAGACATACGGCGTAAGGATCGACCCCGCGCTGCATGCCGAGATGCTGCAGCGTTACAAGGCACTGGACCTTGCTCCGTACAAGGGATTCATCAACCCCAGGTATACACCGGTCAGGGACAAGGACGGCAACATAACGGACATAACAGTCGACTATACAGAGACATACGACGAGCAGATGCTGAGATATGGTAGAGATTATTAAGGATATAAAGAAGGAACTGCGTGCCAACATGAACGGCATAGCCAGCAAGGCTATGCGTGATGCAGGGATGCCCTATCACGTAATATGGGGAATCGAACTGCCACGGCTACGCAGCATTGCTGCCCAGTTCCCCCATGACCGCCGTCTGGCTCAGGAACTGTGGAACGAGAATGTACGCGAGAGCCGCCTGCTCGCCATACTGCTTACGCCCGGGGGCGAGTTCCTGCCCGAGGTAGCGGACATCTGGGCGCAGGAGTTCAGGACAACCGAGGAAGCGTCTCTCATGTCTATGGAACTGATATACCCGCAGAAATGGGCGACGAGTTTCGCCTTCGAACAGATTGCACGCGGCAATTATCTCCCGTCCCTGTGCGGATGGCTGACAATATGCCGTCTGATACGTGAGGGAGGAAAACTGATGGAGCGTTCGGAACAGGAACTGCGTGATCATGCCGCAAGCATAGGTCCAGATGCTCCGCTTCCGCTGCGTAAGGCCGTACAGGCAACCATTCAACACCTATCGGATTGAATTATGCATTATGAATTATAAATTATGAATTAAATAATATGAGTACAGGAAAAGTTGATGCCCTCTTAGGCATAGTATTTGGCGATGAAGGCAAAGGTAAGGTCGTTGATGTGTTCACTCCGCAATATGACGTGGTAGCACGCTTTGCGGGAGGTCCCAATGCCGGTCATACGATTATCTTCGAAGGAAAGAAATTTGTCCTCCGTTCAATACCATCCGGTATTTTTGACGAAGGAAAGCTGAACATCATCGGTAACGGATGCGTTATTGCACCGGACCTGTTCATGGCAGAAGCACAGGAACTGGAGAGTGCCGGCTATGACCTGAAGAACCGTCTGCACATCAGCCGCCGCGCACACCTCATCCTGCCCACGCACCGCGTTCTGGATCGTGCATACGAGGCAGCCAAAGGCAAGAACAAGGTTGGTACTACGGGCAAGGGCATTGGCCCCACATACAGCGACAAGGCAAGCCGCACAGGTCTGCGCGTAGGTGACATCCAGGGTAACTTCCTGGAAAAGTACGAGGCGCTGAAGGCCCGTCACGAGCAGATACTCAGGGACCTCAATTATACCGACTACGACATTACTGACGAAGAAGCCCTGTGGATGCACGGCATACACTATATGAGCCAGTTCCCGATTACGGACACCGAGATTGAAATCAATCAGGCGCTGGAGGAAGGCAAGAACGTCCTGGCCGAGGGTGCACAGGGAACTATGCTGGACATCGATCACGGTACATACCCGTTTGTCAGTAGCAGCAATACCTGCACGGGCGGCGTATGCACAGGCCTGGGTGTAGCACCGAACAGGATCGGTGAGGTATTCGGCATATTCAAGGCCTACAGCACACGTGTAGGCAGCGGCCCATTCCCCGTTGAGCTGTTTGACGAGATTGGCGACAAGATTCGCGAGATAGGTAACGAATACGGTGCCGTCACAGGACGCAACCGCCGCTGCGGATGGATTGACCTCGTTGCCCTCAGGTACGCAATCATGATAAACGGCGTTACACAGCTGATCATGATGAAGAGCGACGTCCTGGATACATTCGAGACAATCCGCGTCTGCGTCGCATACGAGAAGGACGGCCAGCGCACGACCACAATGCCATACGACACCGAAGGATGGCAGGCTGTATACGAGGATATCCCCGGATGGCAGACCGACCTGACACAGCTGACATCACGCGAGCAGTTCCCCGAGGCATTCCAGAACTACATCAAGTATCTGGAGAGCGCCCTGGAACGCCCCATCACAATCGTCAGCGTAGGTCCCGACCGCGCCCAGACAATTGAGATGAATTGAGTCAAAGAGAGAAACGGCCTCTCGCTATCAGAGAAACGGCGTGTTGACCCTCGTGAAACGGCATGTTGCTATTATTGGCAAATTTTCATCATGGATAGGTCACGTATGTCATGGGTCATGAGTGTCATTAAGGAATTCGGGAAAATGCTCCCCAATCAAAAAACCTTAATGACACTCATGACATCGTGACCATCGTCGCTATACCAGTATGCCCTGTTGATTCGTTAAGCGACAAATTCTTCTGGCATATAACAGATGTATTCTTCTTCACTTACATCTATCCAACTCTCATCAATCGTGTAACGAGATCGAATCCATGCGGCATCCTCCTCTTCAAACTTGTTGTGCTCCCATTCAGACCACAGGTCAAACAGCTCCTCATCATCTTCAGGCACCTCGCTATAATTATTCGATTCCTCTATAAAGTATTCCGGCACAAAGAGCCCGTTTTCTATATCTTTATGGAAATTCTCTTGTCGCTCTTCCTCATCGAATTCAATTTCATATTCCTGTGCAGCCTGTACTAGAAAATGATCAAACATGACCCTACGGGCGGCCTTGTCAATACGCTGATATAAATCCGGAGCATCACTTGCTAGTATTGGCATAAGGTCTGAATCTACACCTGCCCCAGCATTGCTTACTAGTTGTCGGATAGTTACAACCTCTTTATCTGTGAAATCTACACTTATAGAGAGCCCCTCATCCAAAATCATTCCCATACAGTCTGCATCCCCATTACATTCGATGCAAAAGAAATATGTCTTTGTCGTTTCACTCATACCTTATGGCTTTCTAAAATGTATCTGCTGTTTCCTTCGACAACTCCCATAGCGTATCGTATTGGGAGAAACTCCCCAACTCAGGATGTTCTTTTTGCATTATCTTGTTCAGCATCTCTGTTGCCACATGACTGATGGTATCATATAACTCATCATGGCCTTCCCAATTAGTATTCCAACTGTTCAAATGCCCACTGTTATCATACCACACCTGATACAGTTCTTCGTATTTTTCGTTAGGCAAGTCTATCCAAAAGCTGTACCGCTTAGACAGACTCCCCCATCCTCCGTCTTCGGGGGAATCCTCAAAGCAGAAATCTACATAAAAAGATGTATTCATATTACCTTATCTCTAATATATTCTTTCCAAAGAAATGGTGTTCGTAATATACTTTAAGAACATACTCCGTTGTGTTAATCACCTGTTCATACTTTTCCCATTTCTCTCCTGGTATAGATTCGTCGTTTGGCAACTTTGCGATTCGGAGTTGGAGATGCACCGTATTTTCCGACTTCGACTTCAGATTGCTCAAAGAATCCAACATTATGCATCCTTGATTGTTATCAACAAACAAAACTTCACCAGTAAGGAAACTCCATTCACCATCCTTTTTTTCATAAAGATTGGCATTCAGGATGTAATCTTCGGTAAGATTCGTTTTGTAATCAAACAACATACGGATTTTCTTATTACCATCAGTTGTAAAGTTGACGTTTTCAACTTTCACGAATTCTTTTTTAGTTTCTTCTTTATTAGCAGTCATAATTTACGTTTTATTTAAGATTGAACTTCGCACTCTAGTGTCTCATACCTATTTATTATTTGTGAATTATTGCTATTAATTTTCAAGTTCGCATGTCTTTGTTACTTCCACTCTTGTCTGGTCACTCCATTACCAATCTTATCTTTCATATATGATTCTCCTAACGACAAAGAAGCATGTCCATTTACTTGTTTCAAACATTCTTCTACTATCCTTTTTATATACTCTTTTACTTGAACATCTATAAGTGAATAATAGTCATACTCATAGACCTCATAAATATTGGGAGAAGCAATAAGTATAGCGATATATTTGACTCTAAAGATAGATTTCTAATGGAGAATTTAATACTTCTATTTTCTGTTCATTCCCTCCTGAATCTGACAATATATACTTGCCTGGCATGAACATAATAGTAGCACCATTTGACCACTCCTTTATTCTCTTGTTATTTTTATATACTGACGCAGATTTTGAATATATTCTTACTGGAATCGCATGTATTTCTTTTATATTCTTATTCTCCTTTAACTGATAAGATAAATCCTTAATACCATTTTGAATATAAATATCTTCTTCATAATCTAAATACCCTTCTCCTTGAATACGGATTCGATGATTCCCTTGTGGCAAATTTAACACACCTATTTTACCATAGTCGACATTGTCAATTATGACGTGAGCATTACTTGCATTACATCTCACATTAACAGGATGTGTTATTGGTTTTAAATCCAGATATAACGTTTTATCCTCTCCTTTACGAATTTGTATAGATTCGTTTAACGGAACATAATCATCCAAAGTAACACTATAATTATATATACCCTCTTGAAGTGTAAATTCATATATACCTGTTGATGAAATACTCTCCTTGGAACCATTCAATGATACACGAGCAGAAACGGGATTAACTTTGATTATTAATAAAGACCTATCATTTATGGTAGATGGAGCCTCCATCTGGACAACGTATGTCTTTCCTGCCTTTAAATGTCTATAGCCATATTCTCCAAAATCAATTTGTCCAGGCAAATAATCCGAATGCCGATAATCCAATCTTCTACTTATAGTTGGAACATATATCATATATATCCCATCCTTATAAGAGCATGTGACATATTGATTCTTATTGGGAAATATCAGCTCTCCCTTTACTGTCGGCAATTTAATCTTAATTAATGCACAAGTATCACCATTGATATCTGTTTGTGGATTTTGTAATGCTGATTTGTCATTGGGCAATAACGCCACCCCCTTTATCATTAAGTTTTGAGCATTAATACAACAAAAAGAGCACAATAAGGCAACTATAAACAAAAACCTGTTATTCATAAGGATTATTCTTAGTACGTTTTAAATACATTTTAAAACCTATTTTTACGCCATAATATAATCCTCTACCTTTCAAACTTGTATTGAAATCACCGCCGAGAACAAATTTTTTTATATCTAATTGAGCTGTGAATCTTAATCCAAAATCCCAAAAAGTTTCATTGAATGTATAGCCAGTATTACTTTCGTAATTTGTGAACATAACCTTTCCGTAGCCACCTCCCAATAAAGAGAAAAGACAACTATTGTATTTCGCAAAAGGAAAAGATACACCAAATTGAAGCGGGAGTTCCAAATACCACGATACTTTAACATTTTCCACATCTTCACCATATTTTTCTTTCATCCAGTCTTCGTTTCTATGCATAACACCGCCAGCGATTCCCTCACGGGCAGCAAAAATAGCAGCAAAATGTTGCATAAAAGAAATATCCGCTTTTACCCCCCAATCATGTCCAACATATTTCTCCTTATTAAATAATTCTCCACCTAAGAAGGTATACCCAGCATTACGGATATTGACAGAAGTACGAGTTCTCTCTTCCTTGTGTTTCACAATTCGCTCCTTCATTTGTTCAAGCGAAGCGTAAATATCTAATGCTTCCCCGTCCACATGGACACGTTGTTCATAATCAACAAATCCCGGTGCAGTTAATCTAACGACATGTTCGCCTTCAGGAACCTTTAAATCACTTATTTCAGTAAGTTTTCCATATGGTGTATTATCTACAAATAATGAAGCTTCGGAATTTGGGCATGTTATTTTTAGAGAATACATTTTTTGTCTCAAATTTACGATGGATGTCTTAAAAAGGTCTTCTTCAATTAACTCCACTGTTCCACTTTGAGATTCATATCCATTTGCTTCAATACTATATTTATATTTCCCAATTGGTCGTTCTATACTTACGAGCCCATTCTCATCTAAAGATATTACCTCCCCGTCAAATGTCAATTTTGCATTCTGTGGTTGTATAGAGAATTTTGCTGCACGAATATGATTCTCCGATTCAAACACCACATTATAAACACATTTTTCTTCTACCTCCAAACCATGTTCGTCAAAATTAATGACACCAGAAATAGAACCAGACAAGTTTTTATATTTTAATTCTTTTATTCCTTCCGGAACATATACAATATACTCTCCATATTTATAGTCCACATCTCCTATAGCATCTATAAAATTCAAATCTTTCACTCCTATCACATCAACTTTTATAATAGCACAAGACTTGCCTGATGTGTCTTTACGCGGGTTAGTACTAGCTCCCAAGTCTCTTGTATTTAAACTAACTGACTTTAATGTGATATTTTGAGCAAAAATATTTATAGAAGCGAAACATGTTAACAACACGAGATTGAGTTTAATAATCATACTTTTCATAATACCTCGTTATTAAAAGTTTAAAACACTAATTTATTAATCATTCTGAAAATTAAGCAGATTGTACTCTTGCAAAAGAGTTTGTATAAATTCACGCTTTTGATCTAGAGACAATTTAGGATCATCTATGATACTTGAAATAATGAATTTTAATTGAGTGCTTGCTTTTTGCTTTATATCCTCAATATTTTCTTCACTAAAAATCTCTTTTAACTTTTCCAATGATACGCTACACATAGCTTTTAACTTTTATTCGTTATACTAAAATTTATTTGTCTCTATTGTATATCAAAATCACTTAAACTGAAAATATCATCCTTTGGCAATGGTTTACCTCCTATCTTATCAGGTTGCCAAGTACGGACATGAATCTGAGGAGAATTTTCGTTGGTGAAGTTCCACAGGAGAAACAGGTAACCTTCGTCATGGTAGGTGTTACTGGTCCATCCTTGCTTAAGGGTGACACCATAGAAATTAGGATTAACAGGATGTCGCATCACTTCAATATTATCGAAAACAACCTTGATATAGCTGTTACGCTGAAATACTCCACGCAGGTTATTTATGTATTGCGTCTTACTCTGTTTATTGTACTGAATCTTAGGTGTAGTAAAGCCTTCGGCATGCTTTTGTATAATAACCTTACCTGTAATTATCAGGGCATCATCGCTGAATACCTGGTTAAGGAACTTAATGTCCTTTTGATTGTAAGCAGTGCGAAACTGTTCGACATAATCAAGTATCAGCTGGCGACGACGAAGGTCTGTAAGTTCCAGATTACTCTTGATGACATTCATGTAAAGGTTCATCGAGATACTCAAGTAGAAGCTTTCCACCTCGCCTTGCTTATCAAAACTTATGACTGCCTCCTGATACTCGTCCTCGTTGAATTCACGTTCGCCTGTCGGTTTCATCATCAAGGGTATGTTACGCACCTGATAGCCATTACCTGTTGTAATACAATGCTCAATTATCTCTTCGTCCGTACATACGAAGGGCGAGTTTTCCCACAGCATTGCCATTGATTGCTGCACTCGGGTATTCACGCCCATCGTTCCAAAGTTAAGACTACGACTTTCCGCCTGTGCCGCATTAATCTCCGATAACATACGACTGACATTGCCTTCCATCTTGGATTTAACGGCGGCATTGTCAATGCCATCAGATATAGTAAACGAGACACTTTGAGCAATTCCCCAAGAACATTGGCAAACTGCGACAAATAGGGCTAAATATATTCGTTTCATATTCTTCAATCTTTCAAACGGAACCAGATGGCTCCACAGTTTTTATAGTTCTTCACATTATCTTCCTTGAGCGTACTGAGATTGTATTGAACAGGGCCGCACTTGCGTAGAAGTGCTAAAATATTACCCTGTTTGTCGTAAACAAACATATGGCAATAATAATTATCTTGCATTGTGGCATACTTGCCATAATCATTCAACTTGCCCTGATTTTTCAATACTTTTATATAAGGTTCAATCTCATAGAAACTTCTGACTTTTTTCATCTGCTGTTCCTCGGATGTCAATTCTATAGTTGGAGTACTTTCCGCTGGCACGTTTTTCTTCTCAACAATAATAGCCGGAGCTACTGTGTGTTGACTCTGCTCTGGTATAGGAGTCACATCGAATACTGCCACCTCGCTCTTGTCTGCAACCGGCAGGATGTCGCTTTTTCGCACGTACACAAATGCCCGGTAAAAGTCTCCTCGTTTAGTCTCCAATTGCGCAAAATGTTCTTTGGCTTTGACGATGCAGACTTCCACCGCCTCATTAGGATGCTGCTTACGGACCCAATCCCCAACTTTCATTTCCAATATAGCTCGAGCTCCATTATAGGCCTCGCTGAGGTCGCTCATCGTAGCTTCGGCGTAAATATACATGGTATCACGCTTAATATTATTGATGTTTCTTGCCAATTCAGAAATAGCTTGAGCATTAATGGGTATTATCCCTGCCATAAGCATTAGTACAAATAATACTGTTCTCATTTCTTCTTTTTAAGTTTGGAGGTTTCTTGCTTATAAAGGTCTTTTACATTATTTGTAGGAATATAAGGGGTGAGACGGACCTTAAGAACTGCATTTTTGTCATTAACAAACTTGTCGGGTATGACTACCGATAAAAGATGATTGAATCCAAGTTCTCTACTATGAGCTATCACTAGAGCAAGTATACCGTCTTCTCTCTCCTCCTCAACTGCAAAGTACACCTTCAATCCCCATTCTGCGCAGTAGTCAAGCCACTGTCTGAATGTAATAGTGTAATTGACCGTTTTCATGTCATAAACCGACTGTTCCACATACATGCGATAATCTGCATCTGGTATCAGCCCATGAAATAGGTTGGCCGCAGAATATGCCAAATGATTACAGTCAAAGACAGGTTGCCAGCTTTCCCCTACCTTATTATAATAAATAGCATCATTCAAGCTTTCCAATTCCAGATGTGTCCTTTGGGATTTCCAGATATTATCATCTTGGTGCATCAAATCGTCAGGAATATCATTTTCCACATTACGATTAGGTGCAGCAAGAATGGTCTCTTTCATTTTTTCGCAAACAACTTGCTTGTTTTGGCCCAACAACAAATCATATTGAGCAGGAAATACAACTGTAACAACTGGTTCGCCTGCTTTTAACCAACTGGCCTCATAATATTTGTCATGTTGGTTAAAAGAGAATCCCATTGTATCGTTGACATGATAGAGGTCAGATAGTTTTCCTCTACGGAAAAAGACTTTATCATCCGCCATTTTAACCTGCATAGTTGTCTCTTTTACAGAGGGCAACTCCTGAAAATAGCGCTCAAGAAAATCTATTACAACTTTTTGTGGTGCTGTCAAAGATTCGCGCATATCTGAAGAGAACAACTTTAACCTTTGAGATGATGCAGAAACACACCATATGGTCAACAGCAGTATATAACACAATCGTCGCGTCATCTTCGGTTCTTCTTTTCAATTTTTTACTTACCTATAATAATACTACCTTTTACCTGATTGTCGGCATCATACCAGATGCCTTGAACCAAGTGGCCGTCCGACCATTCGCCTATAATATAGTCACCAGCTTCTGCTACACGGCCTTTGGGATCTCTACTGTCAATTATATGTGAGGTATTGAAAACCATACGACCATTCACATCATTGGGCCAAGAGCCCTTGAAAGTGGCATAACCAAGATTCTTTGAACCTCCACCTGATACAGCAGGCTTGGGTGAGGCGGGTGCAGCAACGGGCTTTGCAGCAGGTGTTTCCTGTTTCTTAGCATTGGCAGCCTCAACGGCGGCCAGACTATCCTTCAGCCTCTGATTCTCAGCAGCCACTAAGTCAAGGCTATCTTTAATCCGCTGTTGTTCTGCTGCATCTTGAGCAGCCTTAATGCTGTCCGTATTCTCAGAAATCTCTACAGTTGGTTCGTTAGACTCAAGCTTAGGTTCACTATTCATCAAGGCAAAAACTCCTCCGATGATAGCCAACAAAGCTACAACGCCAATAATGATGGCGATGAGTTTTTTGCTGCCGCCTCTTTTAGGAGGTGGGCATTCACGCAAAGCTTTACCACATTCCGGATTGGAACACACAAATTCCTTGCGTGCAGGAATTTCTTGTACCTCTTTGGATTTACATTTCTCACAATTGTCATTCAGACAGATTCCATATCTATAACGGATCCTTTCATTATTTCTCGTAGTTGCCATTGTAGCTTTCTATTTCTATATTTTAATTCGGTTAATTACATCATTGGGGGAGGTGTTGGTCCGCCTGTTGGAGGAAGCGGAGGCATTGCGGGTGTTGCAGGGGCAAATAGAGCCTGCAATGCAGGAACCTGACTGGCAGGACTCCACGCAGGCATACCTTCCATCCACACCATACTTTGAGGTGTTAGCTGTCCTCCTTGTACCATCTGCTTGCACATATCCATATTATAAGGACCATACTGTTGTCCGCCTACTGCTATAAATAACTTAATCTCTGGTTGTGGAGCAACTGGCGGCGGAACTGGTGCAGAACCTGGAATTGGAGGAGGCACTGCAGGACCTGCCTGCGGTTGGGGGGCTGCCGTCACTTTAATAGATTGTGCCTGAGCTGCCAGTGCTGCAATTTCCGCTGCATTATCAACGGCAAAGAGAGAAGGAAGCTGTGTTCCATCACCTTCGCTATGTAATAGAATCGCGTTACCTGCATCCGTTGCAGGATTACCTGTATGAAGGAATCTCTCGTACTTTTCCTTATATGGCTTCATCCAGTCAATTGCACGGATTGGGAAGCAATAAGCAACTGTCACTATTGACAATTCGTCTTTACGTGGACTCTTGCGATTAACTACAATTGTTGTACGAGCTGTACTTTGATTGAATGAATTCTTGAAAGCATCCTCCAATTTGTCGGCAAACTTTTTTAACCCTTCGTTATCATCAGGCGAAGGTATGGAAACCAATATGGTCTTTTTGTTAATACTAGCAGGATTTGTAGGACTCAAATTACCCTCATTATTGCGAATATGTAATTGTATCTGATCATTGTTCAGTTTAAGATAAACTCCACTCTGATTGACAATCTTTGAGGCAAATGCTTTTATGTCATCCTCTGTCTTGAGTTTCTGCTGTAATTGGGTCAAGATGTTCAATCCAAGAACTTTCTTCTCGCTTTCGGTTTTTTCATCGTGTTTAGTTTTGACTATTTGCGATAATTTTATGTCGAAAGCGTCTTTTATATCTTCGACACTGATATCTGTAGCTAATCTTCCAAAATTAACAAAGTCTCCTTGAGGTAATACACTCTCACGTATCTGACGGGCAATGTTTGGCATATCGACTTTGTCAACCTTAAGCTCTACTTCAAACTGGCTCATGGTTTCATCTTCGCTAACTTCGATAATGGCCCCCTTCATATCTTCAAGTCCTTTATTGACCTTACGCTGAGCCGTAATCAAACGCTCAGTTTCGTCAATAGCATCATTGATTTTTTGGCCAAATGCAGAAATATCTGCATCCATCTTGCTTAATTCTATATAGATACGAGCCGCCAGTTTTTTTGCAAACTCCCATGCAACAAGCATCGTCTTCGATGTATAATAGTCTGCCAGAATCTCTTGATGTTCAGCATAGCGACGTGCACCAATACCAACCATTCGCTGAAGAATTCCCAAACGACTCCATTCTGCAACATTACTACTACGGTCTTGATCTATTGCCTCGTAATTTTCCTTTTCAGCTTTTGACTTTGCTTCCAAATCATTGCGAATTTCTCCAATCTTTTCTAGCAAAAGTTTAGACACCTTTTGGAGCTCTACGATTGAAACATCACCGACCTTCCATTTTTCATATAACTCATTTTCAACCTTATGTCGAACTTCCTTTGCTATTTCGATTAGAGCCTTCTCCTTGCTAGCAAAGAATGTCTCTACTCCATCTTCGCGGAAGTGGTTTATGTAAAACTCCGCCATAATGTTATCTAACTCGTTAAGCGGATTATCTGCCTTTTTTGCTTCATCCGCATAACCTATCGCCTTGTCGTGCCAATAATCATTGAAACGAGGGTAATCCGAATCAGAATCCAGTACTTTCAGCTCGTATGTCAAATGCAAATCATCCAACATCCATTTTTGCATGTTATCGTTGTTCAGATAATCCCTGCGATAATCCTTGTTCCTTTCTTCATTTACGAATCCTTGATTTTCGCGCCAGTTATTGTATTTGAACTGATAAAGCACACTTTCACCAACAGTATATGTAATATGCTTTAAAACTCGGAGCTCAGGATACATTACACGCTTAATGCCAAAGGAATTCACCTTCTTTGTGCGTGCAACAGGGATACGTCCGTCTGCACCTGGATTTGCAGCCTCATCATACTCCAAAGCAAAATCATCCATATTCTCGAAATTATAAGCACGGATGATGTCACTATTAATCTGGTCTTCTTCATTTATAAAGAAGATACGAGCAAAAATATAGTCACTTACTATCTTGGGGAGTTCTTCAAGCGAATTTATAGTCAAACCGTTTTCATTTACGTTACTATATATAGTCAAACCATCGGCAACGCCCTTTATACGATCATTATACCAATGCGCCTCTCCCGTACCAGTTACGTCCTGCGGAAACCAACGCCCAGCCTGCAGGGCGTTTAATTCATTCATAGCAGCATAGCCATTAGGGTAATAACGCCCCTGATCCATATCACTCTTAGGGAGATTCATCTCCGGTATCATGGCATATACTGATATCTTAGCATCTGGGAATGTCTTTCGGGTCTGTATTACCACATCAATAATAGAACCAGAACCTGTTCCTCCGCAAAGACCTGCAAAAATATGAATATTGGTATTGTTTGCATCTCCGGATTTTTTTTCACAACGGGCATACGCATCTCGTAAGCTATTAACATAACCAATTGCATTTGCAGCAAAAAGCAGTCGTCCCGCACGGCGTTTCTGACCAGCTGCCTGGCCCAAAGAACCAATTGCCGACTTTACTGCCGCAACATTTTTGACAATTCCTTTAACAGAAGGATAGTTCCCTATATGATCCAGGATATGCTCTACATCAACCGCTTTGATGTTCAGAAATTCGTTTCGGTCAAATGAGGCATCTTTTCCCATAACACGAAAATCCGGACGAGCCTTACCATCTTGCGGCATCAACTCTTCTGTAGAATCTACATATAGAAGAGCGACGGGTTGTTTCTTTCGTTCCTCGTCATCGTGAAATTCCTCGAACATTCTCATCTTGAAAGCACGAAGGATCTTACCTCCAGTACCTCCTAAACCCACTAAAATGTGATTACTGTGACAAAAACTAGTTGTGCTCATAATTTATAGTTCTATAATTAATTATCTTCTCGTTCTCCGACTTACACGCCTCCTGTCATATTGTACGTTTTGGAATCTGTGCGACCTCGGTCTCGTATAGTTTTGAGACATCGACTTTATAACACATACCGCCCCGACAAATACAAATCCCAAACACCATAGAATACGGCGGAATATATACCAGCGCATAAACGAACGAAGTTCTTGAACAATGGCATGCGGTAGTTCACTTGCTGTAAAACCTGCAAATACGCCCCCTCCTATGTAATACTCTAAGATAGGAAATTCAAAGATAATGGTATTTAGAACATTGGAAGCCTGATATTGAGACACTTCATCAGATGGATAGTAGGATTTATCAACCACTTCAGTTATTCGTTCCTCGTATTCGTCAGCCATATCAATTATCTTGAAGGAGCCCATTATCAATATACATTGAAAAGATAGCAGAAAAAACAATATTACTCCTACAACATAACTGATAGGTGAAAACGTTGCATCCTTATACCAGCCTTTAATCAGAAAAACAAATAATGTCATGCAAACAATGGTAATAAGGATTCCCCATATTATACTACCAAATGAATATCTTAAAATATCAAACAGTATCATTTTGATACCATAATATATCTGTTATGACTCAAATAGCAGACATTTATCAGTCATAAATTAAGGCATACAAAGAAAGTGTGAGCCTATCAGTACTATACTCCCTGTTAGGCTCTGGACTGCCTGGATCTGAATATAGAAAACGGCTCACACCCAAGACAGTATATATACTAAGTATATAATCCATCAAGGGAGGAACGTTTTATTCTACTCCAAGAACCAAGTTTGAATTGTCCAGATTCAACAGGTGGAATAGCGCTAAACGCTTCCTCAATATGTCTGCCGCAGATTATCTGCAGCGATACAAATATCGGATTTTTTTTTGCAAATACAACCATGTTTTAGAAACTTTTTACGAATGAACGTGATTTTACTGTCTAATCAAACTCTAATTAAAATCATGTTTATCATGAATTTGTGAAAAGAAAATATTAAATTTGCAGGAAATAAATTCCATTTTCTATCAAACTGATTTATGGCAATATACTATCATGGTTCGTCTGTCCTGTTCAAAAAATTCGACCTCAGCCACGCTCTCGAGGGTGACGGCAAGGTGAAGTTCGGTTATGGAATTTACCTTACCTCCCGCTATGAAAGGGCAGCTCATTATGCCTTCAACAAGAAAAGACCGGAAAATAAAGATTACTACGTCTACACGGTAGAAGGACCGAATAAAACAGAGGACAATTGCCTTTGGCAAAGTCCGTCATGTCCAGTGCCAGAGTCTATTGTAAGACGAGTTGAAGAAAAACTGAGAGAAACTATTCCTGTGGAGGCTATTGCTGAAGGAAAATACTTCAGAAAGTATGTAGCCAATAGACTGGCTGGTGTACAGGGGTTAATTAAGAAGATGATTGACAGTGCTCCTTACATTGGTGAAATAGCTTTGGCGAACCTCCTTGATGACATTGGGGTTGATATGATGGCACAGCCTTTTATTTGGAAACCACCTTTTGACAACATAGATTTGGCAGTAGTCAATGAGGAAAAAGTAAAGATAATAAAGATTGAGAAAATAGAGCTTGATGCAAAGAAACATCTTGTTCCTGGGTCAGAAACGCTCGTTGAGCTTGAATAATCGTAAATATACTTATACGCAAATTGTCTTTAATTTGACACATGAGTAAATTCAGTATCCGTCAATTCATTGAGAAGTACTATCCTCGGTATTATTCCATCGAAACGTACCCTGCATCAGAGTGTGTACGAATCCACAAGATTACTGAACCTTGGGGTATCTTTTCCAACTTTTCTCACACACCAATCACGGTAGAAGGTGTTACCTTCGATACCGCAGAGCGTCTATATCAAACTATGAAGTTCATCGATTCGGATGCTGTACGTCAAGTATATGGCAAGAAGGGCAACCCTAAGATGACCGCCAAGCAACTCTTTAACGAGGGTTTCCAGCGCGAGGACTGGGGACAGATGCTCGTTGACGCAATGAAGTTCAGCCTTACTCTCAAATACCAGCAGAGCGAGGAATTCCGTAAGGCGCTTGAAGACAGCAAGGGCAAGTACATCGTTGAAGACCAGAGCACCTTTACCAAGAAGACTCCCGATACCTGGGGAGTCAAACTGCAAGATGACAGCTACGTCGGCCCTAACCTTCTTGGTCGTCTCCTCATGGAGCTCCGCGACAACGGCAAGTTGGAGTACACACTCCCGAATAATGCATTATGCTTTACTCAATTCCTAAATCAAACTTAGAAAAAGGCTCAATTCTAAAATAACGTTCAATGAAAAGTTTAAAGTACATACTTTCACTCATATTGTTAACGATGTCCATTCATGGATATTGCCAGCAGATGTATGACCGCTCGGGCTCTCTCATAGGACGCTACGATAGCGGCAAGATATATGACCGCTCGGGTTCCTATGAAGGTAAGATAGATTCGGGGCGTTTTTATGACCGCTCCGGAAGCTATATTGGCTATGAACGTGACGGAAAGTTCTACGACAGATCGGGTTCTTACATCGGTTATACCAAGGATGGAAAGTTCTATGACCGCTCTGGTATTTACATCGGTTACATCAGTGGCAACAACGTCTATAATCGTTCAGGTTTACTGATAGGCCGAGTTAACCGAGTGCCCTATTTGATAGCTGCCATTGTATATTTTTATGGCTATTATCAATTACGTTAATTAGTGGTCACCGGTATAAAAAACTACAACGCCTTTGTTTCGCGCTTGTATTTCCAGTGAGCGGCGGTACCACGTTCGGCTATATCGTCCATGCGCTGGCTGCGGATCTGTATTTCTATCCAGTTGCAATCGGGGCCCATTACGGTAACCTGGAGTGCCTGGTAGCCTGATGGCTTGGGGTGTGTAATCCAGTCACGTATGCGGTCGGGATGTGGACGGTAAAGTGATGTGATGACGTTGTAGATGCGCCAGCATGTGAGACGCTCGGTATCCATATCTGGATCGACAATGAGCGGAGTTACTGTCTGCAGCTGCTCGGCTGTCATGGGTTTGTAGACAATACGTGCACCGAACAGGTCCATGATGTCGTCAAACAGGTGTCCCCGGACTCTCATCTTGCGCCAGATACTGTAGATGCTTTTCATGCGGAACTTGAGGTCATACTCCAAGCCCATTGAATCAAGCATGCTTTGTATAGGCAAGGTAAAGGTCTTGAACATTATCTGGCACATAGCCTCGTTTTCCTGCATCAGGTGCTTTATCTCCCTGTAATCTTCGGGATAACCGTACTTGACGCTGAGTTCCTCAAGTTCGTGCTGGATGTTGCTCAATCCCAGTTCTTCGGCTATGGGTGAAACGTTTTGCAGAGTGTCATCAGCCAAAGGGCGACACTCTGCAACAGGCGTTCCTTCCAGGGAACGCATCAGTTCAAGCCTTTCCTGTATCTGGCTTGCTTGCATTTACTTACTCGAATATGAAAAGTGAGAAGAAGCCTGTTATTGTGAATACCTGCTTGACATCGGGAGTAACATTCAGGATAGTTACGTCACCACCCTTTGCGATAGTTGCCTTACGCAGGGAAAGGAACAGGCGCAGGCCCGAGCTGCTGATGAACTCGAGTTTCTCGCAATCCAGTACGATGTGCTTGTCTGCGGCATCCATCAGCGGCTGCATGTCAGTAGCAAATTTCACACTTGCTGCTGTATCCAGGCGACCAACAAGGGTTGCCACAATTTTCTCATCGCTGTTCTTAATACTTAATTCCATATTGTAATAATGTTTGTTTCGTTCCGTTTGGTCAAATTCTATGGCAAAGATATAAAATTTTCACTAAGTGAGCTCATGAGTAAAAAGATTTTTATACCTTTGACGTGCTTTAAAGTATAATATATGACATACAACGACACTCTGACATTGGTAAACAGGACCGAAGAAGTGGAAAAGCTTCCCATTTTCCTGGAAGCCTTGTGCGAGGCAACAGGTTGCAATCCGGCGGTATCATTTAACCTGAACCTTGCCCTTGAGGAAGCGGTAGTAAACGTCATAGAATATGCTTATCCCAAGGATGGCAAGGAATATACCTTTACGCTGAATGTACAGGCAGTAAAGGAGAACGGGGAGACCGTTCTTACATTTAAGCTCTGCGACCAGGGGACGCCGTTTGACCCGACACAGACAGAGGACGTGGATACGACGCTGTCTGCACAGGAGCGTGAGATTGGCGGCTTGGGTATCTTCCTAGTACGTCAGCTTATGGATGACGTTTCGTACCAGTACGTAAACGGCTCGAACGTGCTGACGATGACAAAGAGGGTGTAACCCATACCCGACCTCCAAAACGGAGGGATTTTTTCTACTGTTCCAACAGGAATTTCTTGAATGCGGCAAAGTCCCTGGTCATGGCGACGGACTGCTTTGTGCCGTTCATGAAGGCCTGCAGTCGCTGGGGTATTGCAACGTCTACACCGCATATTCCGTCCACGACCTGCTTGAACTTGGCAGGATGGGCTGTCTCCAGGAAGAAGCCTACCTCGCCTTTACGCAATCCGTCCTTCAGAGCCTGATAGCCGCACGCACCGTGAGGATCCAGCTGGTAACCTGTCTCCTTCAGACACTGGCGCATGGTTTCGGCAATCTGCTCGTCAGTGTATGTAGCACCGCTTATGTCTGCACAGATTGCCTCATGCTTACCTCCGTACAAGTCGTATATACGTGCAAAGTTGCTGGGGTCACCAACATCCATTGCGTTGGCAATAGTTGCAACGCTGGGTTTGGGATTGTACTGACCTGTCCGCAGATACTGGAAGAAGATATCGTTTGCATTGTTTGCAGCAATGAAGCGCTTTATGGGCAATCCCATGCGCTTGCCGAACAGGGCGCTGCAGATGTTGCCGAAATTGCCGCTGGGAACACAGGCGACGATATTCGCTGCAAGCTCGGGACTCAGTATCCTCTTCAGCTGGGCATACGCCCAGAAATAGTAGAACGACTGCGGCAGGAAGCGTGCAACATTTATGCTGTTGGCGGATGTCAGCTTCATGTGACCGTTCAGCTCCTTGTCCATAAATGCCTGCTTTACCAGAGCCTGGCAGTCGTCAAACACACCGTCCACCTCGATGGCGGTTATGTTCTGCCCCAGAGTCGTAAACTGGCACTCCTGTATCGGGCTCACCTTGCCCTTGGGGTACAGCACATAGACATGAATGCCGTCAACACCCAGGAAACCGTTTGCTACTGCCGAACCCGTATCACCGCTGGTTGCTACCAGGACGTTGACCGTCCGGGATTCGGACTTACCTATGAAATAGCGCAACAGACGGGCCATGAAGCGTGCACCGACATCCTTGAATGCCAGCGTAGGGCCGTGGAACAGTTCCAAACTGTAGATGGTCCCCTCCTGAGCTTCGCTGGACGGGCAAACAGGTACTACAGGAACATCGAATGACAAAGTATCGTACACTATATTCCTGAGGCTCTCCGCATCCACGTCCTCACCGAAGAAGCATTCAGCCACCTGATAGGCAATCTCCTGAAACGACATGCGGTCAAGATTATCCCAGAAGTCCTGACTCAGAGGCTTGATGCGCTCGGGCATATACAATCCCTTGTCCTCGGCCAGACCCTTTACTACTGCCTTCTCTAGCGTAGCGACGGGAGCAGCTCCGTTTGTGCTATAATATTTCATTATTCTGTCTTTTGGGGTTAGCGGTTAGTGGTTAGCGGTTAGCGCATAGTTCTCATTTTGGGGGAAACTGTCAACAAGAGAATAAACTTCCCTAACCAACTGCTTGGCCTCCTTATATACTCTTAAATCAAAGAATGTAAACTTATCCATATCACTCCTCTTCTCGCTAACCGCTAATCGCTAATCGCTAACCGATTTATTCATAAAAACCTTTATGAAATGATCGCCTTCCAGCAAGCCATAGGCACCTGCCTTTGCAGCATCCTCGTCAAATGTCTGCACCTTGTCCGCCTCGATGCCCGGATACCAGATGGCAAACGGCACAGGCTCGGCAGTATGCGTACGGTATTCGACAGGCGTTGGATGATCCGGAAGCAGGGCAACCGAAACAGGCTCCCCACAGGCAGCGCACTTTTCGGCATACTCCAAAATAGGACCTACAACATGCCTGTCCAGATTCTCGATGCAACGCAGCTTCAGCTCCAGATCGCCGTCGTGTCCTGCCTCGTCACTTGCCTCGACATGAACGTAGACGAAATCGTCTCCGCCCTTCAACGCCTCGATGGCAGCATCCGCCTTGCCGCGGAAATTGGTATCCCACAATCCTGTGGCACCAGGGACCTCAATCACACGCAAGCCTGCATAGCGGCCAATACCGCGAATCAGGTCGACAGCCGTTATTACCGCCCCACGGTGTATCTCGTCGGGATACTGCTCGGCCAATGTCTGCATCTGCGGCTTGTATCCACCACCCCACGGCCAGATGCTGTTGGCAGGATCCTGACCGTTCTCCTCGCGCTTGACATTCAGCGGATGGTATTTAAGCAAGACCTGCGACTTGTAAATCAGCTCGGTTATCAGCGCACATGTCTCCTCTGCCTCTAGACATTCCGCCTTTGGCATGAACTCGCGCCAGGGCTTCAGCGGTATATCGTGCGGCGGAGTAAAGTCTATACGCTTGTCACCACCCTTTATCACCAACAGATGGCGATACTGCACACCTGTATGGAAATGCACGCGCCCGTTGCCCAACTCCTTGTCCAGGTATTTGATCAGTATATCGGCATCCTCGGTTTCCAGGCGTCCGCAGGAATGATTCCTGATAATATCACCGTCCAGCGACACAAGGTTGCATCGCAAGGCGAAATCGCCATCCTCCAACCTGACACCTATGGCTGCAGCCTCCAGAGGTCCGCGCCCCTGATACACTATATGCTGGTCGTAACCCAGTATGCTGCTGTTGGCAACCTCGCTGCCAGGATGGAAACCGTCGGCAACGGTCTTCAGCAAGCCGTTACGCCCCATACGGGCAAGCTTGTCGGAATTAGGCGTATGCGCATGCTGCAGCAACGTGGCTCCGCCAAGAGCCTCGTTGTGCCAGTCGGCCATACCGTCTCCCAATATAATGATATGCTTCATCAGGCAAGCGACATGATATCGGCAAAGACACCTGCTGCCGTAACACCGGCACCGGCACCATAGCCCTGAATCAACATCGGATACTTGTTGTAGCGCTCGGTCGTAAGCAGCACGATATTGTTGCTGCCCTCCAGTACGTAGAACGAATGCTTCCAGTCAAACTGGCACAGCGACACGCTTGCATGACCGTTCTCGAACTTGGCAACGAAACGCCATACCTGACGGTTGCTTTCCAGAACCTTGCGGCGCTCCTCCCACTCAGCATCCAGCGAAGGCAGGTTCTGCCAGAACTCCTCGAGCGAACCCGTGAAGAAACTCTCGGGGATGAACAGGTTTGCCTCCACATCCTCCTGATTCAGCTCGTATCCTGCCTCACGGGCAAGGATTACCAGCTTGCGGATAACGTCACGCCCGCTCAGGTCAATACGCGGATCAGGCTCGCTGTAACCCTCGGCCTTTGCCATACGTACCGTCTCGCTGAACGGAATATCCGCACTTATGGTGTTGAAGATGAAATTAAGGGTACCGCTGAGCACAGCCTCTATCTTCAGTATCTTGTCGCCCGAGTTGCGCAAGTCGTTGATCGTGCGTATGATTGGCAGGCCTGCACCTACATTTGTCTCGAACAGGAATTTGACACCGCGCTTGTGCGCAATGTCCTTCAGGCGGCGATAGTTGGCATAATCGCTGCTGGCAGCAATCTTGTTGGCGGCAACGATATTGATATTATGCTCCAGAAAATCGGCATACAGGCTTGCAACCTGACCGCTGGCCGTACAGTCGACAAACACGCTGTTGAAGATGTTCATACCTATTACCTCGTCATGCAGACGCTGCAAGTTGCTCTCGGGAGCCTTCTTCAGACGGTCCCTGAATTTATCCAGGCTCAGACCGTTACGGTCAAACATAGCATTATGTCCGCTGGCTATGCCCACCACGTTCAGCTTCAGGCGCAGCTCGCGCATCAGTTTCTCCTGCTGCTGGCTTATCTGCTCTATCAGCTGACCGCCTACGGTTCCCACACCGCAGATAAACAGGTTCAGCACCTGATACTCACTCAGGAAGAACGAGTCATGGATAACATTCAGAGCCTTGCGCAGATACTTCTCGTCTATGACGAACGAGATATTTGTCTCGCTGGCACCCTGTGCACAGGCAATCACGCTGATACCGCTACGGCCCAGAGTACCGAACAGCTTGCCGGCAATACCAGGCGTATGCTTCATGTTCTCACCGACAATAGCCACTGTTGCCAGGCCGCCCTCTGCCGTCATCGGAAACATGGCACCGTCGGCAATCTCAGCGGCAAACTCCTCGTCCAGGACGCGGCATGCCTCCTGAGCATCATCGTCGCGCACACCTATGCTGGTGCTGTTCTCACTACTTGCCTGGCTCACCATAAACACACTTATGCCCTTGTCTGCCAGACACGAGAATATACGGCGGTTGACACCGATCACACCCACCATACTCAATCCTGCCACCGTAATCAGCGTAGTACCCTTGATACTGCTTATACCCTTGATAGCCTTGTCGTTGCAGGCAACATCCTTCTTGATAATTGTACCCTCGGCAGACGGCTTGAAAGTATTCTTGACCAGAATCGGGATATTCTTTACGCAGACAGGATATATCGTAGGCGGATATATGACCTTTGCGCCGAAGTTGCACAACTCCATAGCCTCTACATAACTCAGCTCGTTTATCACGTAAGCCGATGATATGACACGCGGATCAGCAGTCATAAAGCCGTCCACGTCCGTCCATATCTCCAGGACCTCGGCATTGAGCGCTGCAGCCACGATGCTGGCAGTATAGTCACTACCGCCGCGACCCAGGTTTGTCACCTCGCCGCTCTCTATGTCCGTACTGATGAACCCGCCCATCACGCTCACCTGCGGAATCTTCTTCCAAGCCTTGCGCACCAGGGCATACGACTGCTCGCGTGCCAATATTGTCTTGCCCGCCTTCTGCTGCGTCTTTATCAGCTCGCGTGCATCAAACCACACAGCATCGCGTATCAGCATTGCCACTATACGGCTGGACATACGCTCGCCGTACGAAACTATGGCAGCAGCAGTCTTGGCCGAAAGGTCACGGATCAGATAGACACCATTCAGAATACTGCGCAACTCGTCCAGGAGAGCCTTTATTTCCTGCTTCAGAGCCTCGCAGCGGTCCTCGTCCCCTATAACGGCCTCTATCATCTCGTAATGGCGGATTGCAATCTCCTTCCAGGCATCCCTGTATGCAACATCACCCTCAACAGCCATGCGCGAGGTCCTTATCAGCTTGTCCGTAATGCCCCCCAGGGCACTTACGACAACTATCACAGGCTCCTTGCGTGACTCGACGATATCACGCACATTCAGTATGCTATCTACCGAACCTACACTGGTTCCACCAAATTTCAGTACATTCATCAGTCGCTACTATAAGCTATAAAATTTCTGCGCGCAAAGTTAAGGAAAAATAACGAATAGAAATTACGATGTAAATGATTTTTTTATACATTTGCACCATAATAAACCAAAATACAGGATATGAAGAAAATCATAATAACAGCAATAGCACTGATTATCGGTCTCAGCATCAATGCACAGGAAGCCCGCAACATGCCCGTCGGCGCCAAGCCTACAGGCAAAATAGCCGCACGTTGGAACAACTACGAGCGCAGCCAGTATTTCAGCGTACGCACAGGACTCAACGTCTCGCAGCTCTATTTCTCCGGCATGGACGTCTCGAGCTCCAGCATAGCAGGCTTCCAGATAGGCTTTGCAGCAGGATGGCAGCTGTCCAGCCGCACACCCCTCTTTGCCGAGGTCGGCATCTCGTACAGCGGCAAGGGAGCAAGCGTAGTACCGCCCAACGTACCACCAACGCTACCTGTCGAAGGCGGCTACAACAAGCTGCGCTACCGCATGCACACCCTCAACATACCCGTCGTCCTGAAATACAAGATCAGGATGAACCAGCGCAATTTCAGCATACAGCCCCTGTTCGGTGTATACATGAACCTGGGTATGGGCGGCAACTGCCAGGACTTCTGGTCACGCACCACCACCGGCTCGTTCGATGACAATCTGGACGTCTTCGATGCAGGCCTGCGCCTGGGTTGCGGCATGGCGTACACCAACTTCTACATGGAGCTGACATATGACATAGGCCTTGTCAACCTGGCAGGCAAGGAAGGCAAGTTCCGCTACACCGACCGCATGGGCTATGACGATTTCGACGGCGGCATACGCTCCGGAAACCTGGCCATTACGCTCGGTGTAGAGTTCTAAGCCTACAGATCGTTCTTTTCCGTTTCCATCTTCTTCGTGTTGTTAATCCTGTCGAAATAGGTTATAGCAACACGATAGCGCTCGAGCGAAGCCGGAGACTTCCACAACGAGATAATACCATACGGCATTCCGAACTCGGTATGCGATTCACGACCCAGACCCCTTACATTACGCGAGGCTTCCGGGTATTTCTCTGCCAGCATACGGTCGAATTTCTCGATGTGCACCTCGGCCTCCTTCTCTGTTTCTGCAGGCAGATACACCATCACGCTGTTCACGATACTCGTAGCCTTGTCGAACGTCACGCATATATCGCAATCCTGTCCCGTAAACTGACCCCTGAACATCCAGGCACCGGCCTTCTTGTTCTTCGTCGTACACTTGAATCCACTACGCTTCATCTGCTGTGCGAACTCCTTGATATGACCATCCACGGGAAAGCCCATGAAACGTATATGCTCCTGGGCACTCAGCATCACGCAGAACAAAGCTGCGACAATTGCGGTTGAAAATCTCTTAATCATATTATAGCTGTTAAATGTTTGTTACACTGTTGTTTAATATCTGCTCCCCTATTGCATCGGCACACCTCTCGCCGTCCACGCCGGCACTCACTATGCCGCCCGCATAGCCGGCACCCTCGCCACAGGGATACAGCCCCCTGATACGCACATGCTGCAACGTATCCGACTCACGCAGGATGCGCACCGGAGCACTCGTCCTCGTCTCTACGGCAATCATCGTTGCCTCGTTCGTCAGGAAACCATGATGACGCCTGCCAAACTGCAGGAATGCCTCGCGCAAGCGGCCGCTTATACTCTCGGGCAGCCAGAAATGCAGGGGACTGGCAATCAATCCGGGAGCATAGCTGCTGGAAGGCAGGTCGGCCGACAGCCTTTTGTTCACGAAATCCGCCATACGCTGCGCGGGCGCCGTCTGTTTCCGATTACCCTGCAACCAGCACATACGCTCGAGCTGCTCCTGATATTCCATAACGGACAGGACTCCGTTCCCCGTCACATCCCCCGGCCTTACCTCAACCACCATACCGCTGTTGCTCCACTTGCCGTTGCGGTGACTGGGGCTCATGCCGTTCACCACAATCTGTTCGGGGCCACTGGCAGCAGGCACCACGAAGCCGCCCGGACACATACAGAAACTATACACACCGCGCTCCCCGCTCTGGCACACCATACTGTACTCGGCAGCAGGCAGATACTTGCCCCTGCCCTCGCGACGATGATACTGTATCTGGTCAATCAGATGCGCAGGATGCTCCAGGCGTACGCCTACGGCAATACCCTTGGCCTCTATGTCGATGCCCTCGCTTGCCAGATATCGGTACACATCACGTGCGCTGTGCCCTATTGCCAGGACTACAGCCGAAGCACGGAACTCCCTGTCGCCGCACACTATTCCCCTGACCCTGTCGCCCTCGATAATCAGGCCCGTCATCTTTGTCTGGAAATGCACCTCGCCGCCGCAGCGCAGAATCGTCCTGCGCATATTCTCTATTACACGCGGCAGGCAGTCCGTTCCGATATGAGGATGAGCATCAACCATGATATTGGGATTTGCGCCATGCTGTACAAACACACGCAATATCTTGTCCGTATCTCCCCGCTTCTTGCTGCGCGTGTACAACTTTCCGTCGCTGTACGCACCTGCGCCGCCCTCGCCAAAGCTGTAGTTGCTCTCCGGGTCGACACTCTGCTCGGTACGTATACGCGCAATGTCCTTCTTACGCTCATGCACATCCTTGCCGCGCTCCACCACTATAGGGCGAATGCCATGCTCTATCAGGCGCAGCGCAGCAAACAATCCTGCAGGACCTGCCCCCACGACCACAACCTGCGGGCCGTCGCTTACATCCGGGTAATATATTGGGTCGTACAGCTGTGCCTCGGGCTCCTCGTTCACGTATGCCCGTACCGTCAGGTTCACGAATATATTCCTCTGACGCGCATCAATGCTCCGCTTCAGCACCCTTACGGCATTGGGACGCAGCCCCTTCTCACGGCCAAGCCAGTCGATTATCGAGCGCTCGTCAAAAGCCTCTTGGGGCGAAATGCGAATCTGTAACTCCTGTACCATATATATAATGTTACCCGAAAAGTTCCCTCACTGCCTCGGCAACACGCCTTACCGGCACAATCTGTATCCTATAATCCTTCATGTTCAGCGACTGCGCGTTGTGATGCGGAATCAGCATACGGCTGAAGCCCAGCCGCTGAGCCTCCTGTATACGCTGTTCGATACGGGATACAGGACGTATCTCGCCGCTGAGTCCCACCTCGCCAGCCATAGCCACATCGGCATCTATCGGTGCATCCACATTGCTCGAAAGCACAGCCGCAATCACGCTCAGGTCCAATGCAGGGTCTGTCACCCGCAATCCGCCGGCTATGTTCAGGAACACATCCTTCTGAGCCAGTTTGAATCCCACACGCTTCTCCAGCACCGCCAGCAACATGTTCAGGCGCTTGCCCTCGAAGCCAATCGTGCTTCGCTGAGCCGTACCGTATGCAGCCGTGCTTACCAGCGCCTGCGTCTCTATCAGGAACGGCCTCGCACCCTCGATAGTCGCAGCAATAGCCACACCGCTGAGCCCCTCGCGGTTATCACTCAACAGCAGCTCGCTCGGATTCTCCACCTGACGCAATCCGTCATGCCTCATCTCGTATATGCCCAGCTCACTCGTCGAACCAAAACGATTCTTGATGCTGCGCAGAATGCGGTACATATAATGCTGGTCACCCTCGAACTGCAATACCGTGTCCACGATATGCTCCAGCACCTTGGGACCCGCCAGGCTTCCATCCTTTGTTATATGTCCTATGAGCATTATGCTCACACCGCCCCCCTTGGCATATTTCAGCAGAGCCGCAGCACACTCGCGTATCTGAGACAAACTTCCGGCACTGCTCTCGACACCATCAGTACTGATTGTCTGGATAGAGTCAATAACCACCAGATCGGGGTTCACATTCGCTATCTCGGTAAATATCTTCTCCAGCGACGTCTCGCAATATATCAGAACATTCGCGTCACCGCCCAGACGGTTGGCACGCAGCTTAATCTGACGCGCACTCTCCTCGCCCGACACATACAGCACCTTCCTGTCCTTCAGGCGCATTATCGTCTGAAGCACCAGAGTACTCTTTCCTATCCCCGGCTCACCCCCCAGCAGCACCAGAGATCCCGGCACCAAGCCTCCACCCAGCACACGGTTCAGCTCAGCATCCTGCAAATCCATGCGAGGTTCCCTGTCAGCCTGTATCTCACGCACCGGCACTGCACCAACATTAACACCCTCAGCACCCGCAGCCGCCATAGCCATACGCGATATGGGCGACACACCCTTCTCCTCGTGTATATGCAACTCCTTCATCGTATTCCAGCGACCGCACGCAGGACACTTGCCTACCCAGCGGACACTCTCCTGTCCGCACTCCTCGCAAACGTAAACAGTCCTATTCTTCATCTTGCAAACACATCAACAATTGTCAGTTCCACAACGCGGACACCTGCCCAGGCTTCTCATCTTGCACCCACACTTACGGCAAATATATCGCGGACGGTAATATTTCCAGTACCGCCTCAATGCCCACACAGTATAAACTGCATATATAGGATAACCTATGAAAGCCAGCGCCGCTAGGGAGAACAGCAGATATTCCACCATCATCACAGCCAGCAGCGACAGCACATACAGAATCGCATCAACTGGAGGCAGCTGACGCCTTATCTCGTCCAGCGAGGCAATCAGCAGCAACAGCATCAGCCAGATGCTCAACACAAACGCACCCAGCAGCAACGGCAAGCCGAAAGGATTAAGCGTAGGATGGAAATAGAAATGCACCCACGTCTCCGGCACATGACGCTGCATGCTTGCATATATCAGCGCACTCCCGCACAACGTCAGGCACAGCAGCGTAGGATAGCACGTCGCAATATCATCCACATGCACCATGCGGAAACGCTGCCTGCGTCCCCTCCTCACAAGAAACACCACCAGCGCAACGCCTATCAGTCCCACGAAATACCACAGGTGGCGTTGACTGAACAGATTTATGAAACTGCTTATCGGGTCGTCCGGCTCCACCTTGGACAGCAGCTCGCTCTCATGCACCCACCCCATCGTCTCCTGGTCACGTGCAACCTTGACCCACACACTGTCTATGCTGTCCTCGGGAATTACCGCTATCTGCGCAACCACCAGCTGGTCCCCCCGCGTCACATAGTCAGTATCCATTACCAGCGCCGTCTGATCCATGTGCATCGGCTTCTGGTCCTGCAGGGCAATACTGTCCCCCGTCACGACGAAATTGAAGTTCGTCGTGTAATGCCTCTCAGTATATCCCGGGTAGTAGCACCCTGTAAGCAGAAGCACCAGAAGCACATATATATAGCTAAGCCTTTTCATTTCCTTCTCCTGTATGCTCAAAAACCTTCATTTCGCACCTGCGGCAGTCAAACTGCAGCAGATAACGCCGCCCGTCAGCACCGCGCAGGAACAGAGGACCCCTTACAGCATCTGCATGGTCTCGCAGACACTCGCCTACCTGATAACGTATGCAATAGCGGCAGCTCATCAGCGCATCCCCCTTTACCCAGTCCTGCATACTGCTGCAAGCCGTACTATCGCCGGTCATGCACCTGGCTTCAGACGCAGTTTCCCGCACCGGCGGCCCTATCATCCCCAGCACCTCGCGACGCCAGTCAGCCAATACGCTCCTGGGAATGAACCAGTTGTCCGGTGCCGTTACCTCCGTCGCCTCGTAAACCGTTCCTCCCAGCTTCGACAACACATCCCTTATGCCCTGCCCCTGAGGCTTCTGCGCCTCCTGGTGAGCGTAAGCAAATTCACGACCGTACTCACGACCGTCCAGTACAGCCGTCAGCACAAATCCTCCTTCCGACCCAGCCAATATCCACTGCAGCGGCAATTTGCGCTCAGCCGTCCTCCCCGCCAGAATCCTCTCCATCGCCTCGTCCTGGTTGCGATACAGCACCATGCCGTCACGCAAGCCCTCGGGCATCCTGAACGGATACAGATGATTGTTCTCCGCACGGTTTATGCGGAAGCCCACCAGCCTGCCAGCGTCCACGAAGCACAACCCGTCCCCGTTGTTGAATACCGCAGTACCCGCCACCACTATATGGTTGCGCCGTATCTCCTTGACAAAGCCCACACGCTGCCCCATGCTCTTTGGCGTAACCACATTGCACAGGTCATCCGTACGGCCATGCATGAAATAATCCGTATATCCACGGTTGAACGTACGGTTCACGTCCGGAGTGAAGAAAAACCTCTCGCTCCCAAGAGACGAGCGGCGGTACTCCCTGCGACGCGCAAATATAGCATCCAAATGCTGACGATACCACGCCGTCACGTTCTTGACGTAAGCAACATCCTTCAGCCTCCCCTCTATCTTCAGCGAGGTCACCCCCGCATCCAGCAACGCCTCCAGGTCATCCGTGCGGTTCATGTCACGCATGCTCAGCAGATAACCCTCCGACACCCTACTGCCATCCCCCGTCTCCAGCGTATAGCGCATCCTGCAGAACTGAGCACACTCGCCCCTGTTTGCACTGCGCCCGTAGCACACCTGCGAAGCATAGCAGCGCCCGTTGTAGCACACACATATCGCACCGTGTACAAATACCTCAAGCGGCATATCCGGCACCTCGGCATGCACCCGTGCAATCTCGTCAATCGTCAGCTCGCGTGCAAGCACCACCTGCCGGTAGCCCTGCGCACGGCGCTCCTTCACTATATCCGCATTCCGGTTATCCATCTGCGTACTGGCATGAAACACACCACCCTGTTCGGGATACCTGCCCCTGTACATCTCCACCAAGCGATGATCCTGGCTTATCACAGCATCCACACCTATGCCGAACATCGTATGCGCCAGCTCCACGCCACACTCCAGCTCCTCGTCGTACAGCAGCGTATTCAGCGTCACGTACACCCTGACACCGAACTGATGCGCATACCGCACGACCTCCACGATATCCTCCGCACTGTTGCCCGCAGCAGCCCTGGCACCGAATTTCTCCGCACCAATGTACACCGCATCCGCCCCATGATCTATGGCAGCAAACGCAGTTTCCCTGTCCCTTGCAGGAGCCAACAGTTCGATATCCCTCATCAATGAATGTCCTCTATATCGTACGGAGTTTCCTGATATACATAATAGTTCAGCCAGTTCTGGAACAACAGGTTCCCATGCGCACGCCACGTCACCTTCACACCCTTCTCCATATCATCATCGATATAGTAGTTGTAAGGCATGTGTATCGGCAAGCCCTTCCCCAGGTCACGCCTGTACTCCGTATCCAGCGTCATGGGCGAATACTCGCTATGCCCCGTAACGAAAATCTCGCGGCCCTCACGCGCCATCACCATCGACACCCCCGACAGCGGACTCTCAGCAATCACCGTCAGTCCCGGCACCGCCTCGATATCAGCACGCCTTATCTCCGTATGGCGGCTGTGAGGCATGTTGAACTTGTCATCAAACCCACGGAAGATAGGCAGCTTCATGTCCAGCGGCTTCTGCGGGAATATACCGAACATCTTGTCGCTCAGCGGATGCTTCTGCACCCCATAGTGGTAGTACAACCCTGCCTGAGCCGCCCAGCAGATATACATCGTGCTCTGCACATGAGTCCTGGTCCATTCGAATATCTCCGAAATCTCGTCCCAGTAGCTCACATCCTCGAACTCCAGATGCTCCACAGGCGCACCCGTGATTATCATACCGTCGAACTTCTCGTTCCTCATCACCTCGAAATCACGGTAGAAAGCCCTCATGTGCTCAACCGGAGTATTCTTCGGCGTATGCGCCTTGACCTTCATCAGATGAATCTCCATCTGCAGCGGCGAGTTCGACAAAATCCTCACCAGATCCGTCTCCGTCGTAATCTTCAGCGGCATCAGGTTCAGCACCGCAATACGCAGCGGACGAATATCCTGATGACTCGCCCTCTCCTCGTCCAAGACAAAGATGTTCTCCTGCTTAAGTAACTCGATAGCAGGCAGTTTCTCAGGTAGTCTTAATGGCATCTTATATCAATTCTTAATTCATAATTCTTAATTCATAATGAGGGAGGCTTAATTCTTAATTCATAATGATGGAGGCTTAATCCTTAATTCATAATGATGGAGACTTAATTCTTAATTCATAATGAGGGAGGCTTAATCCATAATAATTCAATAGCTGGAAATGGAGAAAATTCTTAATTCATAATGAGGGAGGCTTAATCCATAATAATTCAATAGCTGGAAATGGAGAAAATTCTTAATTATGAATTATGAATTATGAATTATGAATTATGCATTCCACCTTTTCCATTGCCTCCGTCCATTTCTCCTCGGCCCTCTCCAGCTGCTGCTTCAGCCTTCCATGCTTCTCGTACAAGCCCATGTCCTGGCTCCCCTCCGCCGTAGCCAAACTAGCCTCCAATATCCTTATCGCCTGCTCCAGCTCCGCAACCTCGGCCTCCGCATCCTTCACAGCCCTCTCCATCCGCGACCTCTCACGCGCCAGCCTCTTCTGCTCCTCGTAGGACAGCTTGCTCGCACTCTGCACCCTCACCTCCGCAGCCACCCTCGCAGGCGCCGCCCCCAGGCTCTGCACCTGCTCCGCCTCATGCCTGCGGATCCAGTCATATATACCACCCAGATGCTCACGCACACCACCCCCCTTGAACTCGTACACCCTCTCCACCAGGCCGTCCAGGAAATCACGGTCATGACTCACTATAATCACCGTACCGTCAAAATCACGGATTGCCTCCTTCAGCACATCCTTGCTACGCATGTCCAGATGATTAGTAGGCTCGTCCAGTATCAGCAAGTTCACAGGCTCCAGCAACAACTTTATCATCGCCAGGCGAGTACGCTCACCCCCGCTCAGCACCTTCACCTTCTTGTCCGAAGCCTCCCCGCCAAACATAAACGCACCCAGTATGTCACGTATCTTCGTGCGAATCTCACCACGCGCCACACGGTCTATCGTGTCGAACACCGTCAGCTCCTCGTCCAGCAGCTGAGCCTGGTTCTGCGCAAAATAACCAATCTGCACATTATGCCCAACCCTCACCGTGCCGTCAAACGGAATCTCGCCCATGATACACTTTATCATCGTCGTCTTTCCCTCACCGTTACGGCCCACAAAGGCAACCTTCTCACCACGCTTTATCGTCAGGTTCACATGGTCAAACACCACACGGTCATACACCTTGCGCGCATCCTCGCAAATCACCGGATAGTCACCGCTGCGCTGGCTGCACGTAAACTTCAGGTGCAAGGCACTGTTGTCCACCTCGTCCACCTCTATAGGGATAATCTTCTCCAGCTGACGCACACGCTGCTGAACCTGGATCGCCTTCGTCGCCTGATAGCGGAAACGCTCTATAAACGCCTTCGAATCCGCAATCTCCCTCTGCTGGTTCTCGTAAGCACGCAACTGCTGCTCACGGCGCTCAGCACGCAAGTTCACATACTCGTCATACCTCACCTTGTAGTCATACACACGACCACAACTTATCTCCAGCGTACGGTTCGTCACGTTGTTTATAAACGCACGGTCATGACTCACCAGCATCACAGCACCCGCATACGAAGACAGGAACTGCTCCAGCCACTGTATACTCTCTATATCCAGATGGTTCGTAGGCTCGTCCAGCAACAACACATCCGGATGCTGCAGCAACAGCTTCGCCAGCTCAATACGCATACGCCAGCCACCCGAGAACTCGCTCGTCGGCCTCTCCATATCCCTCCGCTCGAAGCCCAGCCCCGTCAGCGTCCGCTCCAGGTTCGCCTGGTAATTGCTGCCACCCATCATCTCCAGATGCTCCGTAGCATGCGTAAACTCCTCGCACAGCCGCATGTAGCCCTCACTCTCGTAATCCTCGCGACGCGAAAGCTCCTCCTGCAACGCCACTATACGCCCTTGCAGCTCCGTAATATTCGCAAAAGCCTTCTCCGCCTCCTCGCGCACCGTGCACCCGTCACTCAGCACCATCACCTGAGGCAGATACCCCACCGTCACATCACGCGGTACAGACACCACACCCTCCGTAGGCACCTCCACACCCGCGATAATCTTCAGCATGGTACTCTTCCCCGCACCATTCTTGCCCACCAAGGCAATCCTGTCACGGTCGTTCACCACATAGCTGATACCCGCAAACAACGGCCTGGCACTAAATTCTACTCCAAGATTATCAATCGAAATCATATCGTGCGCAAAAATATAAAAAATACACCACACCACAATACAAAACCAAAGTTTTCCACAGGAATTAACCAACCTATTGGAAAAAAGCCTACCTTTGCCATGTCATTGATGATTTTGCTTGTCTTTAAACGCAACACTAAGGTAAGTGAAAAATCTGACATGACAAAATCCTGGGCAATTTTTTGTTGCTCAGGAACTTATAAAGAAAGTTAAACTAAAGTGCTGCGGAATTTAGGAAGATGAAAAAGTTATTCACCCATTCTGTCTTGTTACTGAGCATCACTCTCCTGATGCCATTCGAAATCAAGGGCCAGGGGCCTCTGCGGCGCGATGTGCCAGAGGGCTACGTGTTCGTGGCCGCCCACCGTGCCGACTGGAAGTATGCACCAGAGAACTCATTGCAGGCCCTGCAGAATGCCTTGTTCTTCGGGGCTGACATCATTGAGACCGACGTGCGCCAGACACGCGATGGGCACTTCGTGATGATGCACGATGCCACGGTGGACCGCATGACCAATGGCACGGGCCGCATTGCCGACATGACACTGGAGGAGGTGCGCCGACTGCGCCTCCGTACCAATTGGGGACAATCGACCCAGATGCCCGTGGCCACACTGGAAGAATACATAGAGGAGGCCCGTGGACGTGCCCATCTCTATCTGGACAAGGCTGGCATTGACCCGTCTGGTACAGAGGAGGGTACAACGGTGCGTGCCCTGCTCGACGTGCTGCGCCGCCACGGGGTGTTGCAGGAGACCATGTTTGTGTTGGACTGGCCCTACGAGAAGGCCCGTCGCATCTTTGGCACGGCCTTGGACAGCGTCATCTACTGCCCTGTCGTCGAGGACCGCATACCCAACCTCGCGACATACGTGGACGAGTACGTCCGAGAACTCCACCCCGTGGCCTTCCAGTTCCGTATGGCGTCGCTGGAGGGCGAATCCTATCGCCTGCTGCCTCGCGTGCTGAATGCCGGGAGTCGCGCCTTCGTGGCCAGTACGTGGCCCAACCACACCGCCGGACACGACGACCTTGTATCCATCTTCCAACGCCCCTCGCAGGGTTGGGGGTGGCTCATAGACCGAGGCTTTACCATCCTTGAGACCAATTTTCCCAAGGATTTATTGCAGTATCTACAGTTCGAGCGGAGGCATTAGGCAGGATGTCGTTGGCTTTGTTAAGTACAAAAATTACACCACACCACAATACAAAACCAAAGTTTTCCACGCCAATTAACCAACCTATTGGAAAAAAGCCTACCTTTGCCATGTAAACAAAAACCACAAACCAAGATGAAGAAACCCCTTATCCTACTGCTCGCCACCCTGCTCACCCTCCCCAGACGGCAACGACGACAAGCAATACCTCCGCCAGACAATCCGCCAATGCCAGGAAATACTTGAGAAAGGGCAGTAAGATTTGATCAGGACATCTTACCCCTAAAAACAGAACTGGAATTGGAAGATTTCCTTTTGCATTTCGCTCGTTTTTAGTAACTTTGTGTGCGTATTGTGAAAATGGATTATGACAAAGAAACAAGCTATACAACTGTTTGAGGAGCGCAAGGTGCGTACCATTTGGGATGACGAACATGAAAAGTGGTATTTCTCTATAGTGGATGTCTGTGGTGTTCTGACCGATAGTAAGGATATTCTCACTGCACGAAAATATTGGAATAAACTAAAACAGCGTCTGAAGGAGGAAGGAAATGAAACGGTGACAAATTGTCACCAGTTGAAACTCCGCGCTGCCGACGGCAAGATGCGTATGACGGATGTAGCTGATACAGAGCAACTTTTCCGTTTGATTCAATCCATACCATCACCTAAAGCAGAACCCTTCAAGCAGTGGATGGCACAGGTAGCCAGTCAGCGCATCGACCAGATGCAAGACCCAGAAAAGAGCATCGATCAAGCAATAATCGACTACAAGCGACTGGGCTACTCTGACGCATGGATAAACCAGCGTATCAAGTCAATAGAGGTTCGCAAGGAACTGACTGACGAATGGAAGCGTACAGGTGTTCACGAGGGATTGGAGTACGCCTCGCTGACCGACATCATCACACGCGAATGGAGCGGTTTTACCACCAAGCAGTAGAAACATCACAAGGGACTGAAGAAAGAAAACCTGCGCGACAACATGACCAATCTTGAGATAGCACTCAATATCCTGGCAGAAGCCTCGACAACAGAACTATCCAAGCAACGCGATCCCAAGGGATTCCAACAGCAAGCCAAAGTAGCCAAAGAAGGTGGTAGCGTGGCCAAGGCTGCCCGTAACCAATTGGAAAGCAAGCTGGAGCGCAGCATTATATCCTCCGAGAAAGCCAGCGATTATTTACTCGAAGCCGGGGAATCTGAATTTAACGAGAAAGAAAAGGACTAAAATAGAAGATATCTTACTCATTATTCACGAGTGTTCGTGAGAACACGAATTACAGAAACGACAACGGCTGGTTTTTACTACCAGCCGTTGCTTTGTTCAGAAAAACACATGTTGTAAGGCAAATAACTACAACCTCCCTATTATTTTTCAAAAAAAATCTTTTATACCTTAATTATTATTGTTTAATTTAACACCGAAAGTCGCATAAAAGTGAGGTTCAAAAACAAAAAAGGATGCAAATTAATACACATTCACTTTCACAATTCAAGTTTGACATCTGGCTAATAGAGCAACTGCAAACAGCACCATCCCCTGGCTTAACCCTGGAAGAATTGAGAATACGTTGGATAGACGTACCTGGGCATAAAGGAGGTCTGTCCCGCGATATGCTCACTACCCACAGGAAGAGCATAGAAACTTTTCTTGGCTTGAAGATAGAAGCTCCCGACAGAATGCACTATCGCATAACTAATCCAGAAGTCCTGAAACTTGATTCGCTTGCCAATGATCTACTGAAGAGTATTCAGAATTTCGTGTTCCTGCAAGAGTATAAGGAACTCGGTAACCTCATCCAGCCAGAGCAAATTGAGACGGGTTCACGCTATCTACAACAAATAGGTCAGGCTTTGAGGGACAGACATAAACTTAGTATCTCCTATCAGAAGTTTACCGACGAAGAACCCTACGATGCGATTCTGCATCCATACTGTCTGAAAGCCGACAAAGGCCGCTGGTACATCCTTGCACACAAGGAAGGGAACGAATATCAGGAATCACTTCAAATTTTCGCACTGGACAGGACTTTGCGCCTTGAAGTAATGCCAGAAACATTCGCACCCGATCCCCATGTGGACATCGAAGCATATTTCCGCGACTGTTTCGGAGTATGGCACGATTACAGAAAATATCCCGTCCGAGATATCTCCATCAGCTGCACCGAGGAGGTAGCCCACTATCTGCGCACCCTTCCCCTGCATCACAGCCAAAAAGAAGATGCCTTTAGAGAGGGGACCGAAGGACGCATCATCTTCACTTACCATATCTCACCATCCCCTGACTTCATAGGCGAACTGCTAAAATGGGGCGACGGAATAAGAATAAAAGAACATAACTAATATTAACTACTATGAACGCATTCAATCAATTTACCAATCTTTACCCCGTTTCCAAAACTTTGCGTTTTGAACTCCAGCCTATAGGTAAAACTAAAGAGAATATTGAGAAGAACGGCATCTTGGCTCGTGATGAACAAAGGGCTAAAGACTATCTATTGGTTAAGGACCTCATAGATGAATATCACAAGCAATTCATAAAAGAGCGCTTGTGGGATTTCAAACTACCTTTGAAAAGCGAAGGAAATCTTGACTCACTCCAAGAGTATCAAGAAATATATGAATTGTCAAAACGTGACGATGCTCAAGAAGCGGCTTTCACGGAAATCAAGGACAATCTACGTAGTATTATCGCCAAACGATTGACTGAAAGTGGATCGGCATACGAGCGCATTTTCAAAAAAGAACTCATAAGAGAAGATTTGGTATATTTCCTTGAGAATGAAGAGGACAAGGAAATAGTGAGGCAATTTGCAGATTTCACAACCTATTTCACAGGTTTCCACGAGAACAGGAAGAATATGTATTCTGCTGAAGAGAAATCTACAGCTATTGCCTATAGGCTCATTCATCAGAACCTGCCAAAGTTTATGGACAATATGAAGGTTTTTGCAAAAATTGCAGAGACTTCGGTTGCTGAACATTTTGCAGATATCTATGATGGCTGGAAAGAATACCTTAACGTAGGTAGTATTGAAGAAATCTTCCGATTGGATTATTTCTCTGATACCTTGACTCAAACAAATATCGAGGTATATAACTATATCATAGGCAAGAAGATCCTTGAAGACGGCACAGAAATTAAGGGAATCAATGAATATGTGAACCTCTATAATCAACAACAAAAAGATAAGAGTCTGCGCCTACCATTCCTTGTACCGCTTTATAAGCAAATCCTTAGCGACCGTGAAAAGTTGTCTTGGATAACAGAAGAGATTGATTCTGATGAACAGATGCTTTCTGCCATTAATGAGTCATACAACCATTTACATGACTTGTTGATGGGCAAGGAGAATGATTCTTTGCGTTCTCTACTTTTACATATAAAGGATTTCAACCTTTCACAAATCAATATTACCAACGACCTTTCATTAACAGACATTTCACAACATCTTTTCAACCGCTACGATGTATTCACAAATGGCATTAAAGATAAATTGAGGATTATTACTCCAAGAAAGAAGAAAGAAAGCGATGAGGATTTTGAGGATAGGATTTCCAAGATATTTAAGACTCAAAAGAGCTTTAGTGTTGCTTTCTTGGATAAACTGCCTCAGCCTGTAATGGACGATGGCAAGCCTCGAAGCGTGGAAGATTATTTCATGTCTTTGGGTGCTGTCAATACTGAAACAACACAAAAAGAAAACTTGTTCGCCCAGATTGAAAATGCATATGAGGATGCACACCCTATCTTACAGATGAGAGAAACTGGCGATACGCTTTCTCAAAACAAGACTGCCGTAGCCAAAATAAAGGCGTTGCTCGATTCACTCAAAGATATTCAGCGCTTTATCAAACCGCTACTGGGTAGTGGTGAAGAGAATGAAAAGGAAGAACTGTTCTATGGTGTGTTCCAACTGATATGGGATGAACTGGATACTGTAACACCTCTTTATAATAAGGTAAGAAACTGGTTGACACGAAAACCTTATAGCACAGAGAAAATTAAACTGAATTTCGACAATGCCCAGTTACTTGGAGGATGGGATGTTAACAAAGAACCAGACTGCACAGGAGTTATTTTACGACATGATGGTTTCTATTATCTTGGCATTATGAACAAGAAATCTAACCACATTTTCGATGCAGAGCTTACACCATCAGACGGTGAATGCTACGATAAGATAGATTATAAACTTTTGCCTGGTGCAAATAAAATGCTCCCCAAAGTATTCTTCTCCAAGTCCCGTATTGACGAGTTTGCGCCTTCAGAGTCCATCGTTAACAGTTATAAAAGAGGTACACATAAGAAAGGGGCAGACTTTAGCCTGTCCGATTGTCATAAACTGATAGATTTTTTCAAGTCTTCTATCGCCAAACATGAAGACTGGAGTAAATTCGGCTTCCATTTCTCTGATACAAAAACCTACGAAGATATCAGTGGCTTCTATCGTGAAGTTGAACAACAAGGATATATGCTTTCATCACATCCTGTATCTACCTCGTATATTCATCAAATGGTAGATGAGGGAAAGTTATATCTCTTCCGTATTTGGAACAAGGACTTTTCGGAATTTAGTAAAGGTACTCCTAACTTACACACGCTCTATTGGAAGATGCTTTTCGACGAGCGTAACTTGGCAGATGTTGTCTATAAGTTGAACGGGCAAGCAGAGGTATTCTTCCGTAAGGCAAGTATCAAACCGGAGAACCGTATCATTCACCCCTCTAATCATCCTATTGCCAACAAGAACGAACTCAACAAGAAACGTACCAGCACCTTTGAATACGACATTATCAAAGACAGGCGCTATACTGTTGACAAGTTCCAATTCCATGTACCTATCACCATCGGTTTTAAGGCTACAGGACAAACAAATATTAATCCTCTTGTCCAAGATACAATTCGTCGTGGTGGCTTCACACACATCATTGGCATAGACAGAGGCGAACGCCATCTGCTCTATCTCTCACTAATTGATTTAAAAGGTAATATTGTTAAGCAAATGACACTTAACGATATCATTAACGAATACAAAGGCGTTACATATAAAACAAATTATCGAGATTTACTTGCAAAGCGTGAAGGAGACCGTACAAATGCCCGTCGTAGTTGGGACACAATCGAAACCATAAAGGAACTGAAAGAAGGTTATTTGAGTCAGGTAATACATGTCATCTCAAAGATGATGGTGGAATACAATGCCATCGTGGTTTTAGAAGACCTTAATCAAGGTTTTATGCGCGGCCGTCAGAAGATTGAGAAACAGGTGTATGAGAAATTCGAGAAGATGTTGATAGATAAACTCAATTGCTACATCGACAAACATAGTGAACCTTACTCTGTGGGAGGAATTCTTCGTCCACTACAACTCACAAATAAATTTGAAAGTTTCCGTAAATTAGGCAAGCAGAGTGGATGCTTGTTTTATATCCCTGCTTGGAACACAAGTAAGATAGACCCTGTGACAGGTTTTGTAAACTTGTTTGATACAAGATATGACACACGCGAGAAAGCCCGTTTGTTCTTTTCAAAGTTTCAGCGTATCAATTTCAATGCCGAGAAAGGTTGGTTTGAATTTGTATTCGATTATAACGACTTTACGACTAAGGCAGAAGGTACACGAACAAAGTGGAATCTTTGCACCTATGGAGAACGAATCCGTACATTCCGCAATCCCCAGAAGAATAATCAATGGGATAATGAACGTATAGTGCTGACGGACGCATTTAAACAACTCCTTACCAAGTATAACATAGACATACATGGGAACCTGAAGGAATCTATATCTGCACAATCAGACGCCCAATTCTTCAAAGAACTATTAGGACTGATGAAATTGTTGCTCCAGATGCGAAACAGCATAACCAACTCAGAAGAGGACTATCTCTTATCGCCTGTTGCTGATGACTCAGGCCGTTTCTTTGACAGCCGCGATAATATTGAAACCTTACCCAATAATGCAGATGCAAATGGTGCCTATAATATCGCCCGAAAAGGCCTGTGGATAATAATGCAGATTGAGCAGGCGAATGAGTTGCAAAAACTGAAACTGGCCGTAAGCAATAAAGAATGGCTCCAATTTGCGCAAACCAAGCCTTATCTCAATGATTAATGGAAGACTATATCTCCATATCCACTCTGAATGACTTTATCTTTTGTCCGTATTCCATATACCTGCATAATGTGTATATGGAAACGGACAAAGATGTCTATCATGCAACGCCTCAGACACGCGGCAGGATAGCACACGAAACAGTAGATGAAAAACGAACCAGCAACCGTAGGGATGAACTACAGTCATTACCTGTAATATCGCATACATATGGTTTAATGGGAAAAATTGATATCTACCGAGGTAAGGAGAAAAAATTAATTGAACGGAAATACCAGCTAAAGAACATTTATCAAGGACAGATATATCAGTTATGGGCACAATATCTATGTATGACAGAGATGGGCTACGAGGTGGATTCTATCGCATTCTATGAAATAAGCAGCAACAAGATGATTCCTGTTGAACTGCCATTAGGAGAACAACTCGTTAAATTTAAGCAGTTCATCACATCATACAGGAATTATGACCCTTCACGTCCCATCACGACAAACAAGAACAAATGCACGCATTGTATCTATTGCTGCTTGTGTGACAAAACCGAGGAAAACAATGTTTACCAATAGGGATATTGAATATCGAAGTATCTATGTCATCAATTGCATAACCGACAAAGAACTGAGAGTAAGCAGTGGAGAACTTCTATTAGAGGACCGGCAGGAACACAAAGTACTGACAAAATTGCCCTTTCAAAAGATCCTTGCCCTTTTTATCATCGGTCACATTCACATAACTACACCACTTATTGAAAAGTGCAAGAAAAACAACGTTGCACTTGTGGTACTGAAACCATCGTTGCGCCCCGTATTCTACTGGTCAGATTCTGCCGAAGCAAATTTTCTTGTAAGAAAAAAGCAATACGCATTTGACAAAGATGACATTTCCATTGCTCGGTTGATTGTCGAAAACAAAATCGCTAACCATTTGATACTTCTACAAAGGACACGCTGCAAGGATCCATTGACCATGTCCGCTATTACTGTCTGTGAGCAGAAAATTAATCAAGCAAGAAATGCACAAGAATACAATTCTCTAATGGGAATTGAGGGCTCTGCTGCCAAATTATTCTTCACAGCCTATTACCAAGATACTGTCTGGCCAGGGCGTAAGCCAAGAATAAAATCCGACTATTTGAATGCTACGATGGATATAGGTTATACATATCTTTTCAATTTTGTTGAATGCTTTCTGCGAATGTTTGGATTTGACCTATACATAGGCATTTACCATCGACTATGGTTCAAAAGAAAATCATTGGTATGTGATTTAATGGAACCTTTCCGTTGTATAATCGACAAGACTATAAGGATTGCAATTAACCGAAAGCAAATCACTGAAAATGATTATGAAAACCATAAAGGCGAATACATACTGAAAAGAGACATGAATAAAAAATACAGCAAATTATTCTTTGATGCACTTGTGCCATTCAAGCAAGATATATTCAGGTATGTACAATCATACTATCGCTGTTTTATGGGGGAAAAGGAAATTAAGTATTATCCAAAGTTCGTGATATGATAATCATTAGCTATGATATTAAAAACAACAAACTGAGAACCAGATTTGCCAAGATGTTACGCTCTCACGGAGCTATTCGCCTACAGTTTTCGGTTTATGAAGTAAACAACACACAACGTGTTATCGACAATATTAAAACAATTATCACCGATACATATGGTAAGTTGTTTTCTGGAGCAGATAGCGTCATGATTTTCAACGCATCAAAGGAAAGCGTACAAAAATTCGGGAACGCCATCCACCGCGATTCTGACATTGTATATTTTTAATAACAAACCCCAGTGTCAACATATTAATATAACCACCCAAAATCGTTGATTTTTAGCATATTATCCAATTACAATATTTAAGGTGGGGTAAATTTGTATATTAAAATATTTCCATAATATTTTGAAAATTAGGAAATTATTCCATACCTTTGCCTATCAAGAGGCTATAAGCCATAATTAATTTCTACTATTGTAGATGCAGTTTCCGGATATAATTGAATTTTCTGGCTATAAGCCATAATTAATTTCTACTATTGTAGATTCGGGGTGAAGAGTGAGTGGTGAGGGAGGCTATAAGCCATAATTAATTTCTACTATTGTAGATTTTTTACTTGCCTTCTTCGCCCTCCTTTGGCTATAAGCCATAATTAATTTCTACTATTGTAGATTAGAACAGGACAGACATTCACTCCTGTTGGCTATAAGCCATAATTAATTTCTACTATTGTAGATATTTGTTGTTAAGAGTTTGCTACCGTTCGGCTATAAGCCATAATTAATTTCTACTATTGTAGATCGTCCTCTTCGCAAATATGGTGATTGATGGCTATAAGCCATAATTAATTTCTACTATTGTAGATGAGTAGAGGTTAATGATGCGGTGTTGTTGGCTATAAGCCATAATTAATTTCTACTATTGTAGATAGAATCACTGCGACCTTCTGCATGACCGGGCTATAAGCCATAATTAATTTCTACTATTGTAGATAGAATTCATATTAAGATTACGAATCTCGGGCTATAAGCCATAATTAATTTCTACTATTGTAGATTTGCCCTACTCAGTAAACCTCAACTATATTGGCTATAAGCCATAATTAATTTCTACTATTGTAGATTCAGGCTCAAAGGTATTTTGAATTTCAAGGCTATAAGCCATAATTAATTTCTACTATTGTAGATTTACATTGGAGCTTTTATCATCTTGTTCAGGCTATAAGCCATAATTAATTTCTACTATTGTAGATCTGCCAAGACACCTTACAGCAACCTGGAGGCTATAAGCCATAATTAATTTCTACTATTGTAGATTCTAATTCGCTTGTATCTATGGATGTCGGCTATAAGCCATAATTAATTTCTACTATTGTAGATAATAACTATGAAAGCAAGAGATATATTGAAGGCTATAAGCCATAATTAATTTCTACTATTGTAGATCACAGCCCCTTCATTGCTTTACTCCATGCGGGCTATAAGCCATAATTAATTTCTACTATTGTAGATAAGCGACACGCGCAAAGTATTAAAAACCGGCTATAAGCCATAATTAATTTCTACTATTGTAGATCTGTTTATATTGCATGCGTAATAATTTGGGCTATAAGCCATAATTAATTTCTACTATTGTAGATGCTCCATGCTGGCCATAAACGCATTGGTGGCTATAAGCCATAATTAATTTCTACTATTGTAGATTTGCCGCAATCCTATCAACTGGAGGTCCGGCTACAAGCCATATTAAATTTCTACTATTGCAGATGTATCTTCGTCGTATTTTTGGGGTATTAACGACGATACCCGTCAACTTATTTCACCCTCATTCTCGCTTTTCCTTCGCTTCACTTTCGCTCTTCCCTCGCTTCATTCTCGCTTTAGAGCGAGGCATAAAGCACCCTATAAGCAGAGTGAAAGGAGAGTGAAAGCAGGCTGAAGGCTGTCTGAAAGGAGAGTGAAGGAACACCAAAATAAGTATTACGACGACAAAAATAGATCCCTTACTTGTATGATGTGTGATGGTTGAGGGATTATGGACGCACGAAACAACTTATGCGAGCATGGCTCTTCGCTCGCTCGTGCGTAGGTTCACGCTC
>OCTX012283056.1_pt1 | contig 55110 bp, 52 predicted proteins | sample 1539691 | NCBI WGS metagenome assembly OCTX01 (sample SAMN02144231, study PRJEB22623) | gut metagenome | biome: sheep rumen | host: Ovis aries | place: New Zealand
CCCCCCCCCCCCCCCCCCCATTGGAGTCCATATAGACAGAACGCATGAAATTGACAAGGTCGTCTGTCAAAAACGCCTCTCCGCGCATATTGCTTCCCAGCATGAATTGGCGAAGATTTTCGAGTTCCTTTTCCGGAAACGCATCGCCCTTCGCATAATCAAGAATTTCTAGCTCGTAACCTTTTGCCTTGCGCAAAATATACTTCAGATCAGCACGATCCTTACTGTGCAATTGCTTTTGTCCTGCAATAAAATCGCCGCCCGTGTCGACTTCAAGATATGAATACGCATTGTCCTTATAGACAAATGCTCCGCGCAAAAGTTCGCTAAATTGATTAAATGCCTCCGACTTCCCGCGCATTTTCTGGAAATGCACATTCTTAATTCTCTTTTCTTTGACAATACACTCCGTTGCCGCAGAAAAAGCCTCCGGTTCAATATTCCGTGAACATATTACATCAAGCACATCACTATGTCGATCCATGATGAAACGCAAGCAACTTTTGCCGTCTATGTAGAACGGAAATATTGCCTTGCCACCGCCTTCTTTGTGCCAATACAGAATCCAGAGCGACGCTCCCGTTTCTTTGGAAACAACCGCGTCCCATGCATTCAGGCACCATGAATAAGTCTGGAATATGCGAACATCTTCACTAGCCTCAAGTTCGCGCCAAACATGCTCCAATCTATCAAATCCAGCCAGGCTGTCGATTACCTCAATCATTTCAATCCCCTTACTTATGGATTCGCGGCTTCAAAACATCTTTTACCAGTCGCACGTCCGCCTCAAGCAGACACATGAGATTGCGAATTGCATTTTTGGCGTAACGAAGAGAGAATGTCACTCCGACCTCCGGACGATATGTACCCAACTTATAGCCGTAAGCACCTACTCCGAAATCAAAAATCCAAGCACTATCTTTTGCCTTGTCAATCATATATCGTAGATAAAGTTCCGTCGTAAGGATTTGATTGCGGTATAGAACGATCCAATAGTTAATTCGCCTGTTTTTCAAAAACCGGAAGGCCAACGCACATACACCATCATCATTTTCCAAAACTGGGATTTCGCTCATCCCTGCGTCATATATTTTTCTGGCAAAACACAGCATGTCATCATTCAGAAAAGAATCGTCATGCCGAAATTTGCCGACCATCGAACTACGAAGAGCGATTATGGCTTTCGCAGGAAATTCATCACCGTTCTCAGTCGAGCAAATTCGGAAGCGAAGTTCTCCCGTTTTTCGCAAAATAGCTTTTAAGCGGTCGCGATCTTTTCTGCGCAATTGAGTTTGTGCCGCAATAAACTTATCGGTTTTTTCGGATTTAATCCACGAAAAAGCGTTGTCGCGGCTGACGACGCATCCAGGTATAAGCACAGACATATAATTGAGAGCTTCACCGCCGCCTTCCATCTTCTGAAGAAAAACCGATTTTATTGCCTTATTTTCAAGAATCGCAGCAGTCGCCTCTTTGTAAACCCAGTGCCGATTAAGATTTCTGCTGTCATACACCGCGTTGCAGACATCGCTGTGGCGGTCCATGATGAAGCGCAGGCAACCCTTGCCGTCGATGTAGAACGGGAAAATGACAACATCGTCCTTGCCGTCCTGATGCCAGCGAAGAATCCAGAGCCTAGTGCCTTTTTCTTTGGAAACGCAAATATCCCACGCATTGCGGCACCACGAGTAAGTCTGGAAGATCCGCATATCGGGATTTTGCTCAATCCGCTCCCATTCGTCCTTCAGGGCATCGAATTTTTCCAAAGTGTCGATTACATCAATCATATTCCGATTTTCTCCAAGAATGGCGGGATGAGGGCATCGAACGAGACGGGGCCGACGAGATGCTGCACCGGACGGCTGGCGATAAAATTAGCGATTTTCGCCGCCAAATCCTCTGGATCCCTCGGCTTCACCAACCAGAGTTTGCGCTCCGATGGCAACACCAATTCCGATGCTCCCGCGGTTTCAGATGCTATAAACGGAACTCCGCAAGAGAACGCTTCGGTATAGACACATCCAAAGCCGTCAAGCCATGTAGGCAGAACAAACAAATCCAGAGAACGATAAAAATCCGCCAATTCTTCATGACGCATTTCCGGTAAGAAGTCGGCATCTATATTATTTTCGAAAGCAAAGCACTTGCACCGCTCTAAATCGTGTCCGCTACCAACAAAGCGAACCTTTATCTTCGTCTCAAGATTAATCGCGCTTATCGATTGGACGGCTTGCAAAAGCTCATATTGCCCTTTCTCAGACTGAAAGTTCCCAACGCATCCAATAATCAAAGAATCGTATTTCAATCGTCGCGGACTTGGAGAAGGCTTGAAGATTTCCCCATCAACGCCATTGTATAATATATATGAGTCTTTGACCTTCACCGGCTCTAGTTTGCGCACGGTATGAGCCTGGAGAGAATAATCCTTGTCACCTAACCAATCAATATCTGGAAACGACAGGAAACTGCGCTTGCAAAGTCCGCTGATAAATACATGTAAATCTATTGCTTCATGAAATCTCCGCAAACCTCGTGCAAGAATGATATTGTGAAGGCGTGAATGGCGAAGCCTGCCATTGTTAAGACCGAAAGACATCAAATCGTGGTGATGGAGGAGCGTCTTGATTTGCGGATTTACGCGCTTGGCCGCCAGCGGGTAGATGAGAAAATTGGCGGTATGGCCATGGCAGATTTTGACATTCCGCAAATCCACTCCCGCCCTCGCAAGTGCGGCGAGGAACGATTTCTCATTATACCGGCGGAACAGGAACGGCAGGATATTGCTCGGGAGTTCGCGCGTGGGGAATCGCCACACCTTGATGCCGTCGATTTCATAATCGCCGCCCTTGCCCGGCACGAACACTTCAACGCGCAAGTCTGGCCGCAACCGCTTGAGCGCCTTCACGAAATCAAAACAATACGCCCCGCGCCACGTCTCCGGCGACGGGAAAAACGGCGTCACATATATATAAGTATTAGATTTCGCGGTTTTGTTCATTATTGAGAAAATTATACCAAAAATCGGCGGAAATCACAAGCAAATCCGTATGGCGTCGGCGAGGGCGCGGAGGCGGTCAAACGAATGCGCGGCGGAGACGACGATGCGCAGCCGCGCCGCGCCGCGGGCGACTGTGGGATAGCGGATAGCACCGGCGAGGAATCCTTTTTCCTTTAGCGCGGCGGCGATTTGCATCGTTTTCTCCTCGTACCCGACCACGACCGGGAATATCGCCGTCTCGCTTTTCGTCACAATCCCGCGACTGGCAAGGCACTCGCGGAAATATGCGATATTCTCATGAAGTTTTTCGACACGCGAGGAATCGGACGCGACTTTGCGCACGGCGTCAAGCGCCGCCTTTACCGACGGGATCGAGGGCGCGGTGGAGAAGATGAACGATCGCGCCTTGTTGACGAGATAATCGCGGATAAATGCGCTCGTGGCGACAAATCCGCCTTCCGCGCCAAAGGCCTTGGAAAGCGTCCCCAACTCGATATCGGGGTGATCGCACCCGAAATGCTCCACCAGCCCCCTTCCCGTCTTGCCGACCACTCCATTGGCATGCGCCTCGTCGATCATTGAAATTGCGCCATGGCGTCGGCAAATCGCCATAAACTCCGGGAGCGGCAGCATATCGCCATCCATGGAGAACACTGCATCGCTCACGACCAGCTTGCGCCGGGCGGCGGTTTGCGCCAGTTTGCGCTCCAGATCCGCCATGTCCAAATGACGGTAGACGACGACCCTCGCGCCGGAGAGCCGGCATCCATCGATTATCGAGGCGTGATTGAGTTCATCGGAGAAAACCGCGTCTTCTTTACCCGCGATTGCCGAAATCACGCCGACATTAGCCATGTAGCCGGTCGCAAAGCAAATGGCGGCTTCGGTGTTTTTGAATTCGGCGAGCGTCCGCTCAAGTTCCAGATGATATTCGGTCGTACCGGTCACCAGCCGGGATGCGCCGCTGCCGCCGATCGATCCGGCAAGGCCAAGATAGTCGTTGGAGGCGAAATCGGCAAGCCCCGGCTCGGCCACCTTGATTTCGCGGCGGCAGCCGGATTTGGCGATTGCGTCCAATTCTCCGGCCATGGACTCAAATGCGCTTTTGTGCTCCGGCATCGTTTTGGAAAGGCAGACGACGACCGGCTTGTGTTCAAGAAAGCGGATGGTTTCGGCAACTTGCCCGCGCGGTCCGCGATAGAGGAAGATGCGTCCGCCGGACGGATCGCCCTTCGCTTTCATCGTCATGATGCGCCGATAGCCAAGTTTGCGCGTAGCGACATAGCCGGTCACATACCCCGGATCGTCGCTCATGCAGATTTCGCCAACGATCCCCGGCGCATTCGCGACTTTCGTCGCCAGGACGAGCGCCTCGCGGAAATGGTCTTTGCGGTCGGACCGCACGGAGAGGTCGCTGTCCATATTCGTCGCCCTGACGCCGCGGGCGGAGTCTGGCTCGAGGCGTTCGAGGGTGTCGGCATCCAAGAGCATCGCTCCGCGCATCGCATATGTCTCGCGGAACAATTCGCGGATTTTGCGCGCATTGCCGAAGCCCTCGGCGGCAAGGATGCGCTCCACTTCATTCCAGCCCGCTTCCGGCGTTTCGGACGCAAAGGCCGAAACTTCGAGCGCATCTAGCCTGAGCGGATTTTCCGCTTTTTCGAGTTTGACGTTGATGAAATCGGCGGTGCCGGAGGGATGCGCGAGTGCGCGGCGCACGAGTCCGGCGGCGACCTGCGGGGCTTCCGCGCCAGAGACGATGCGCTCGGCGCCGCTGATGTGCCGCCCCGCTTCCGAGGCGCGCATTTTTACGGAAAATAAACTCACCGCTGATGAATGTCCAGCTGCGGGAACGGAATTTCGATCCCCGCCGCGTCGAACGCCTCTTTGATCTTCTGGCGCGCGGCGAAGCATACCGCCCAATAATTTTTGTTCAGCGTCCACGGCCGGACGAGAATCCCCACCGAACTGTCGTCAAGCGAAGAGACTTCCACGACCGGAGCTGGGTTTTCAAGGACGCCGTCGATCTTGGCGAGCGTCTCCAGCACGACCGTGCGAGCCTTGGAGATGTCGGCGCCGTAGGCGATCGAGAAGACCATATCCACGCGGCGCGTCGGATTGGCGGAGAAATTGACGATCGGGCTGCCCCACACGACCTTGTTTGGAATGACGATCTGCTTGTTGTCGCCGGTCGCGATTATCGTCGCCATCATATTGAGTTCGCGCACGGTGCCTTCCTTGTCGCCGGCCTGGATCCAATCGCCGACCTTGAACGGATGGTTCATGGCGATCATCACTCCGGCGGCGAGATTGGCAAGCGACTCCTGGCACGCAAAACCGACGATAAAACCGGTGACGCCGAGACCGGCCACGAGCGGAGTGACGTCAATTCCGATTTGCTTCAGGAATACGATGATCAGTATCGCCCAGGCGAATTTCGTCGCCACGCTCACGATGAACTTGGAGATGAGACCATCTAACTTCTCGTTCTTGGCGAGCAGCTTTTCGAGCGCACGGGTCAACAGCGTAATCGCGAGCGATCCGGCGGCGAGGATCCCCAGACCAATCGCAAATTTGATTACATACGGCAGAATTTCCTTGATCATCGTCTTTTCCTTTGCTTACAGAGCCATGTCGCAAATCTCGTCGATTGCCGGCGAAGAGGTCAGCGACTTCAAAAACCTGCGGCGGAATTCGAGATGGCCGCGCTCGCGCACAAGGCGGCGCGACGTGGCATACTCGAGGCCGCTTATCATCCAGCCGACCTGAATGAGGACAAAGTCCGGCAAGGTGCGGATATGCTGATAATCGACAGGCCGTCGCTCGCGGATGGCCGCGATCACTTCCGCGCTTGGCGCACCGTTTTCAAGTCCCCAGAACGCCTGCTGGCGGAGATCGGGATTTTCGGCGAGTTTAGATTCGAGAATGCGGAAGATGTCCAGCTTGTCGGCGTCGCGCACCACCTTGCAGAGCCGGGAGCGGCGCTCGTCCATTCCCTTGGGCAGTTCGCGCCGGTTGTGAAAGAGGACGGCGGCGAGGATGTCTTCGTCGTTCGTCCAGCCTTCGCGGCGCACGATGTCGTGGCTGAACACGGCATGATCGACCGATTCCGAATCGCGGAATGTATTGTAGAGTTTAAGCTGCTCGTACCGCCCGGTGTCGTGCAGCAAGGCGACAATCTGCGCCTCTTCCTTTTCCGGTGCGCTCCAGCCCTCGCCATCGGCGATCAGGGCGGCGTTTTCGACGACTTTGCCGGTGTGGCACAGTTTGAGCTGCATCATTTCCGGCAGCCTGCCGCCAGCGTCGCGGAACGTGTCTACATACGCGCTATAGAGCCGCGTCAGCCTATCCAGCTCCATAGCTTGGCGTTTTCGTTCTTCGTGCCGCCGCCGGTCTTGAGGAAGAAAGTCCCCGGCTCCACCTGTCCGGCGTCGATCGTCTCCGCCGGATTGCCGTCGGCTGAAAATTGCGCGCGCATAACCGGAACCCATTCGCCGTCGGCCGTATGCTTGACGCGCACATTGCCGAACTTCGCACTGCGCGATTCTTTGGCGCTCACGAAATTGCGGCGGAAATCCTCGACGAACGACGCAATGAACACGAGCCCCGACTCCAAGCGCGTATCGCGCAGCGTGGAAATCGTCGCCACCTTCTCCCATTCGCCGTCTTCGCCGGTTTTCACAAAACAGGTGAATGCGGTGCGGCGGCCATCGTCGGCGGGGGCGGTTTCAATCCGCACCGAAACCGGAACGCCCACAGTCCAGTTCAAGCCGCAGAGCGTCTTCGCCCCGGAGCCCTCGCCGCCGAAACGCGAGACCTGGACCAACGGATGATTGTAGAGCACGCGGGCGCGGCGCGCTTCCTCCATATCGTCCGGCTTCGCGCCGAGGTCGAACGGGTCGGTAGGATCCCAGACCGAGAAGATGAACACCTTCTGGTCGCCCCAATCCTGGATTCCGCAATATCCCTGATGCCAGCAAAGAATCGAAAAATACGTCTGCGGCGTCGTTTCGGTCACGGTCACCGTCGCCTCCGCGGCGGCGATCGGACGCTCCGCGCCGTAGCGCAGGTGCACGCTCCGCGCCTGGCGCTTGGCGAGATCGCCGTCCTGCCGGGTCGCATTTGCTTCTTCCGCGAAAACCGTTGCGGCGGCAATCGCCGCCAAGGCAAGCATCGCTTTCTTCATTTCTTTATCTCCCTGGGATTGTTTATGGTTTCGTCTGCCTGCAAAAGTTCTTCCTTCGTGCCATAGCCCCATGCGACGCCAATGGACCTGACGCCATTGGCTCTGGCGGCGGCAAAATCGTTCAGCGTGTCGCCGACCATGACGCACTCGTCCGCCGGCAGCTCCTGCTCCTTTAGGACGATGGCGATCAATTCCGGCTTCTTCACGCCATACATGTCGCCGGTGTAGAGTTTCTCGAACACCTGGTCCCAACCGAATTTTTTCGCCATGATCGAAGCTCCGGCATGGCGTTTGTTGGTGACGATGAACACCCGGTCGCCCGCGGCTTTGAGTTCGCGCACCCGGTCGATGACGCCGGGATATTCTTTCGTATTGGGGAAGCCGTCGTTGTCGTAGTGGCGCCCGAACGCCTCGCGCATCTTCGCCGCCAATTCCGGGGTGTACTCGGCCGGGAAGAGATTCTGGAGCATCACATCTATCGGAGGGCCGGCGACAAACACTTCGTCGAAATCGGCGCGGGCAAGCCCCAATTCGGCCATTGCCGCCTTCCACGCTTCGCGGATGTCGCAGTCGGTATCGGCCAGAGTGCCGTCGAGATCGAAAAACCAGGCTTTGATCATATCCTCAAAACCCCTTCTTCGGCGGCATGGATGACCACCATCGCGTCTTCCGGCGTCGTCACGTTTTCGAGAATCTGCAGAAACTCGGTCGCGTGCGCCATTACCGAAAGCCGCGCGAGCATGTGCAGGTGCATATCATGGCTTGTTGCCGCCACGAGGAAGAAGTGGCGCGTCGGTTCGCCGTCTTGCGACCCGAAGAACACCGGCTTCATCGCCCTGCCGTAGGCGATGAACGGCTCTTCGAAGAGAAACGGATCTGGATGGCGCGGATGCAGAAACGCCGCGCCTTCGCCCACGGCGGTGGCGGCGATTTCTTCTCTGGCCATGAGTTCGCGGAAAAGACCGTCGGGATCGTAGACAAGCTGGGTGCGCGCGGCGAGATCCGCCATGTCGCGCACGATTCCGGCACGCGTCTTGCCCGGCAGTGAAAGCTCGATCCCGGTCAGCCGGAACATATCGCGCATCCGCCAGTCCTCGCGATGGGCCTGATGCCATTTCTGCTGCATGGAAACATGCTGGCGCTTTTGCTCTTTGTGCGTGGCCGACAACAAATTGCGCTGAGCCCATTCGACGAGGTCTACGCTGTCGAATTGCCACTCGCCGCGGACGAGCGTGGCGTTCAATTCGCCGCGCTGGGCCGCGTGCTTCAACTCGTTGGCGGGTATGTGTATAGACGCTGCCGCCGTCGCAAGTGGCATTATTTCATGGGTCATTTGCAGATATTATATCAAAAAACGACCACCGTTTACAAGCACAATTTGCCAAAATCGCCTTTTGTGGGTGAATTTTATCAACATTTCCGCAGTCCAGCCATCTAGACTGCGAAGTGGAGGCGGCTGGACTTCGTAGTCGAGGGAACTGGACTTCGTAGTCGAGGGCGCTGGACTTCGTAGTAGAGGGAGCTGGACTTCGTAGTAGAGGATGCTCGACTTGGCCGTGGAGGGTTCTGGACTCGGCAGCTTGGCGAATTGATTTTCTAAACGCAAAGATGTTGAGTGCGCGGAGGTCGCGCGTAGCGCATTTTTCCATATATACTTGTGTTTGACGCCAGAATTTGATATAATTATCACCAATAAAACGGAAAATCCCAGGGAAAACAAGAAATGACTGTCAAAAGCCGGACGGAATTTCTGCGTTATGCGGTGCTTGCGCTCGCATCGCTCATCATGGCGCTCGATTATCGCACATTTGTCGATTGGGGCGGACTCTACCCGGGCGGCGCGGCAGGCCTCGCGCTCCTCATCCAGCGCGTGGCGCAAGCGGTAATCGATGCGACCAGCTGGAACGCGACGGTGCCGTTCGGCCCGATCAACCTGATTGTAAATGCCATCCCGGTGTGGATCGGGTTCAAATATATCGGCAAAAAATTCACGCTGCTTTCGCTTTTCGTGATTTTCCTCTCCGGCTTCCTTGCCGACCTCGTGCCGGTCGAGGCGATCGAGGCGGCGATTCCCGCGCACGATCTCGCCAGGCTCAAAGGCGATCCGTTTTTGATGAGCCTCTTCGGCGGAATAGTCTTCGGGTTCGCAATTGCCTTGTGCCTCCGGTGCGACGCCACGAGCGGCGGCGCCGACTTCATCGCCATCTACCTTTCCGAGAAAAAAGGCCGCGAGACCTGGAACATCATTCTCGCGTTCAACGCCGTAATCCTGCTGTGCGGCGGCTTCCAGTTCGGCTGGACGGGCGCACTCTATTCGATCATCTACCAGTTCACCTATCTGCAGGTCGTGCATCTGATGTACCGCACCTACCAGTATCAGACGATCCTCATCGTCACGACCGAGCCGGAAAAGATCTGCAAGGCGATCTATCACGCCACCCACCACGGCGCGACGGTGATCGACGCGCATGGCGGATTCCGCAACGAAGAGAAAAGCATCGTGTTTTCGGTGGTCGCGGCCGACGACACTACGAAAATCCATTCGCTTTGCAAGACGATCGATCCCGAAGCGTTCATCGACGTAATGAGCACGTCGCGCGTAATCGGAAGATTCTACCTCCGACCGCGCGACTAGCCGGCGCACCTTTACCAGGATACGGTGCGCTCTTCCCAGTGGCCCGGCTGCCACACCCTGACCACCGTGCCGTCGGCGGCGATCTGGTCGACATATTGTCCGGGCACCCAGACGCGCTTCACCTCCACCACCGGTGCGCTCTGCACGACAACGGGAGCGCTATGGACGACGACGGGAGCGCGGTGCACGACGACCGGCGCAGGCGCCGGGCGGCAAGGTCCGATTACCGCATCGTGGAGGAGTCCGCCCACGACGCCGCCGACAATGCCGCCGAGGAAAGCCTGGTGTGCCTTGTGATGTTTGCCGTGGTGGACGCCGCGAGGCGCATGATGGTGCATTGGCGCGGGAGCGCGTCCGCCGCCACGAGGCGCGGGAGCGCGTCCACCGCCGTGGGGCGCGGCCCAAGCCCCGGCGCACATCATCATTGCACATGCCGCTGCGATTATCGTTTTCTTGTTCATGGTTTCGTTCCTTTCTGCCCCATATTCCCTTGAGCGGCAGAAATCTTACGCGGAAAAGAAAAAAAAAAATCGCGGAATCAGATTTTCCGCGATTTGAAGCGGCCGCGTGAAAGCGAGGCGGCGGCAAGGAGCAGGCAGATGCCGGGAACAAGGAAAAATCCGAATCTTTCGCCGGCGCGCTCGTCTTCCTCGCGCTGTTCTTTTTCGGCGACCTGACGAAGGAAGCGTCGGTAGATTGCGCCGAGCGTAGTCTCGGCGGTGCCCGCCGTGGCCAGCGGAACGTAACGGCCGCCGGTTTCATCGGCGATGAACTTGAGCGTCCCCTCCTCGAGCCGCACCTTTACGCTCTGACCCTTGAATTGCAATCCGGGGATTTCCGTATCGCGCCCGGCATCGCCGATGCCCACGGTAAAGACCGGGACGCCGCGCTGCTTCGCGAGCGCCACGCATTCGCGCACTTCGCCGCGCAAATCGCCGCCGTCGGAAATTATGATGATCGCGCTATGGTCGTCCGCCGCAGGATCGAGCGCATCGAGCGAAGCGCGGATCGCGCCGCCCAAGTCGGTCTCGCCGCGCGGCGCGGAATCCGGCGTCATCGATTCTAGCGCACTGCGCAGAAAACCGTGGTCGGTAGTAAGCGGACAGATGCAAACGCCGCCGTGGCGAAACGCCACCAGTGCGCAACGGTCGTCGCCAAGCGAATCGATCAAATCGGCGATATCCGCCTTGGCGCGTCCGAGCCGGTCGGGGCGGACGTCGCGCACGAGCATCGAGTTGCTTACATCCAGCGCGACGACGAGATTGCGGGAACGCTTCACATAGACGTCGGTCGCCTTGCCCCACTGCGGACGCGAGGCGGCGAAAAGGCAAAGGAAAAGCCCGGCCAGCGCGAACACGAATTGCACCGATCCAGCCTTGCCGCCCGGCTCGCGCGAATCGAGCGAAAAACGCGCGATCGCCTTTTCGCGCCGGGCGCGGAGAAACGTCCAGTAAAGTCCGGCAAGCGGAACCAAGGCGCAAAGAAAAAGCAGAAAAGGATTTGCGAAGCGCATCGGTCGAATCAGTGATCGTGCCGGCCTTCGCCGTGCCAGGGAACAAAATCGGGAACCTTGTCGATCCCGGCGGCAATGCGCTGACGAACGGCCTCGTAAACGAGGATCGTGGCGGCGGCGCTGACATTCAGGGAATCGGCAAGACCGAGCATCGGGATCCGGACGCGCAAATCGGCACCGTCCATCCACTTGGCGGTAAGACCGTATTGCTCGGCGCCAAGCGCGATGGCGACATTGCCGGTCAAATCCACCTCGAAATGGAGTTTTTCGGCGTGGGGAGTTGCGGCAAGAATCGAGAAACCGCGAGACTTGAGAAACTCCAGCGCCTCTTCGCTCGTCGCTTCGACAATCGGCACCGAGAACATCGTGCCGGTGGAGGCGCGGACGACATTGGGGTTGTGGATATCGGTAGTGCGGTCGCAGACGATCACCGCCGCCACCTTGGCGGCATCGGCCGAGCGGAGAATCGTGCCGAGATTGCCGGGCTTTTCGATCGACTCGGTGACAATCACCAGCGAATTGGGCGGCAAATCGAGATCGGAGAGTTTCCTGCTCACATGCGGCCCGATCATCAACAGCCCGTCCGGACGCTCTTTGTAGGCGATTTTCTGGAAGCAGACTTTCGAGCATGTATAGATTTCCGCACCGGCGGCGGCGCATTCGCCGACGATTTCCGGCTCGTTCTCGTTCTTGAGGTAGAAATCAGGACAATGGAAGAGCGCATGCGGCCGGTAGCCGTTGTCGAGCGCACGGCGGCACTCGCGGTAGCCCTCGACAATCATCTCGCCAGACTCCTCGCGCGCTCCGCAGCTGCGGAGCTTCACGACATGCTTGAGCTTGGGATTGGACGGCGATGTGATTTCGATATTCACTGCTGAAGAATCTCAAACGGTCCGAGCGGAAGCGAAAGTTCGTTGTAAAGCGTTCCGCAAGTCTTGTCCCGCCCCATGTAGCGAACGCCGCAGGGAGCCGCCACGCCTTCAGCCTCGAGGACGAGCGAAGGACCGTAGTTGACGACGCCGCGCATATTAGGGTCGTGCGAATATCCGTTGGTGATCGTGGCGGATTTCCACTCGCCGTCCGCGCCGCAAAGCTCGAAAGCCGGACTCTCCGAGCGGTCGGCAGAATAGATATACCACTTCTTGACATTTTCGAAATCAACCGTGACTTGTCCGCCCTGGAACTTCGCCTGGACGGCTGTCGGCGAATCGTCGCCATCCATCTCGAAGCCGTAGTCGCGCCGCAGGGCGTGCATCGCCAGACGCGCACCGACGATGTCTTTGCGGTTCGGGTGGATGTCGCGGAAATTTCCGGAGTCGGAAAGGACGACCATCGCCGCATTGGGATTTTCGGCGGCAAATTGCGTCTGCGCCATGCAGATATTCATCCAGCCGGTCTCGTAGGGCGCAAGCTGCGCAAAATACATTTTAAGGTCTGGATTCTCGAACATCTGCGTCCACCCGGCATAGAAGCGGTTCATGCGGTCGAGATACCGCGCAGAGCTGTCATGCTTGTTGGAGCAGCCTTGATACCAGATGAGACCGCGCATCGGCATGGGGCAGAAGTCGGCGACCATCCCGGTGAAAAGCGCAGAGGGCGTGGAGCTGGAAATCCTGCCTTCGCTGTTCGCGAGGCTTTCTTCAAGTTCCTGGTCTGAAATCGCACACCGGGGAGTCCACGCCTCGATCGGCGTTCCGCCCCAGGCGGATTCGACAATGCCTACCGGCACATCCAAAGCGAGATAAAGCTCGCGCGCAAAATAGAACGCCACCGCGGAAATCGTATAAGTCTCGCCAAGCCGCGGCTTCAAGCCCTCGCGCGTGAATTCGCGCCATCGGGAGCGTTGCGGCTCCGGCTCGAGCTTGTGCTGCGGGACGCCGTCGATAAGCTTCTGGTTCACCGTGAAGCGCACATACGGCAAGTTGGACATCTCGATCATCATGGCGCCCTTCTCGTCGCGGAAGCGCGGATTGTCGCCCCAGATTGGGCATTCCATGTTCGACTGCCCGGAAGCATACCACACCTCGCCGAAGATAATATCCTCGACCGTGCGCTCGTCGGTTTTCTCGCCGATCGACAGCAACGTCTTCTTGTGTTCGGATACCGTCAGTTTCACGCCCTTCTTGCTGGCGCCGCGCGGCGGCAGTTCCACAGACCACCGCCCGTCTTCGCCGGCGACGGTCTTCGCGGCGTCTTTTTCGAGCACGACCCTTATCACGCTGCCCGGCGCGGCTTCGCCCCAGATGCGCACCGGCATCTGACGCTGCATCACCATGCCGTCCGAGAACGGCGCGGCCAACCGCAACACCGCCAACATCAAAACAGTATCAAACATTGGGACGCTTCCTTAGTGGTGGTGGTGTCCGCAGCCGCAATCGTGGCCGTGCGCATGCGCGTGCGCAACCTCTTTGTACTCAATCGACGCCTTGGCGCGAAGATCGGCCACATACGCATCCATCGCGCGGCCGCGCGCCTCGTGGCGCAGCAGATCCTTGATCTGATCGTGCACATCGACGAGATCCTGCTTCTTGCCGCCGCGCTCGTCGGCCTTGTAGATGATATGATAGCCGAACTGCGTCTGGACGATAGAGCTCACTTCGCCCTTCTTCATCTCGAACGCCGCCTTGTCAAACTCCGGCACCATCATGCCGCGTCCGAACCAGCCGAGACTGCCGCCGGATTTGCCCGACGGACATTCCGAATGCGCCTCCGCCTCCTTGGCGAAATCGCCGCCGGCGACGATGCGCTCGCGGATCGCCTTGATGGTATCGAAATCCTTGTGCAGAATGTGCTGGCAGAGAACTTCGTGCGGCTCGACATACTCGGCCTCGTGAGCCTTGTAGAACGCTTCCACCTCGTCTTCAGTTGGATCGGAGACGTGTGCGCAGGCCTGGTTCACGAGCATGTTCACCTTCACGCCCTTCTCGAGCTCCTTGCGGAACGTTGCATCGCTGATGCCTTGCGCGGCGAGCGCCTTGTCGTAATTCTCCTTGCCGCCTACCTGGGTCACGACACGCGCCACCTCCGCATCGATGTCAGCCGCCGTCACGGTGAGCGCCAGGCGCATCGATTCGTCCAGCAAAAGTTTCGCGCCGATAGCCTGCTCAAGCGCCTTTTCCTCAAGCTTGGGCATATTCTTCTTCACTTCGTCCAAGGTCATGCCGTGGCTCATGTAGAACCTGACCAGACGGTCGAGTTCGAAATGCACGGCCTCGTGCGAAATTTCCTGTCCGTTAACTACTGCGGTCTTCATCTCAGAACAACTCCTTTACTGCTTCATCTATTTGTGCGATTTCGACTACCTTGGTCTGCGCGACCGGCATGGATTCAAGGTCCTTGAAACTCGGCGGCGGATTGTCGAGGACATTTTCCCCGAACGCCTTTTCGCAAGTCTCGGGGAACTTGTACGGCGTTGCGGTCGCCGTCACGAGAACCGGCAGCTCCTTCGTTCCGCAAGTGCGGCGGAACAGATAATCTCTCGCCACCTTGGTCGCAACCGCAGTATGGGGATCGAGCACATATCCGCACGCTTCTTTCATGCGGCGCATTTCTGCCAGCGTCTCCTCCTGCGTCGCCACGCCGCCGGCGAAATCGGCGAAAAGCCGCATTTTCGCCTTTTCGCCCAGTTCGTAGCGACCGGTCGTTTCGAGGTCCTTCATGAGCCGCGAAACTTCCTCGCCGTCGCCATCGTTCAAAAGCCACAAAAGACGCTCGACGTTCGACGACTTCTTGATATCCATGGACGGCGAATTCGTAATCGTGAAATCCTTGCCGGGATCGTAAACACCGGTCTTTACGAATCGCGCAAGCACATCGTTGACATTCGAGGCGACGATGAACTTGCGGATCGGGGCGCCCAGCATTTTCGCGTAATACGCCGCGAGAATGTTCCCGAAGTTTCCGGAGGGAACGACCATGTCGAATTCGCCGCCGATTCTCGACGCCGCAAGCACATAGTAGCCGATCTGCGGCACGAGGCGTCCGGTGTTGATCGAATTTGCCGACGACAGCGTCACGCCCTTCGCCGCCGCTTCGGCGTTGATCGCCGGGTCGGCGAAGATGCGCTTGACCGCCGCCTGGGCGTCGTCGAAATTGCCCTTGATGGCGACGGCATGAACATTCTTGTCGGCCGGAGTCGTCATCTGCAGACGCTGGACGCGCGAAGTGCCGACATTCGGAAAGAACACAAGAACCTCCGTCCCCTCCACGCCGGCAAATCCTTGCATCGCCGCCGATCCCGTATCGCCGCTCGTCGCCGTCAAGACGAGAACGCGCTTGCCGCCGGCGGCATGGCGCATGAAAACCGGAAGCATCGAAAGCGCCACATCCTTGAACGCGCCGGTCTTGCCGTGGAAGAGTTCGAGAATGTCCAGACCGTCTGCCTTCACGAGAGGCGTGGGGTCGCCATCGGGGAAACGCGAAAGAAGCCGGTCGACCGCCGCCGTGCGAACTTCCGCAGGCATATCGTCAAAGAGGACGCCAAGGACGAATTCCTCCGCCTCGCGAAGGTTCTTGACTTTGGGCATCTGCGGCAAATCGCCGCCAAGAACCGGAACGTAAAGACCGCCGTCCGGCGCAAGCCCCTGAAATACACTCTCGGCACTTGTCGCCTCGATTCCTTTTCGCGTCGATACAAACTTCATTGCGTCTTTTCCTCAATTGAACAGAAATTCGACTACATCGCCGTCCTGCATTTCATATTCCTTGCCTTCCGGACGCAGTGCACCCGCGCTGCGGGCGCCGGCCACGCCGCCATGCTTCACATAATCCTCGAACGCAACGACCTCGGCGCGGATAAAGCCTTTCTCAAAATCGGTGTGGATCACGCCTGCGCACTTCGGCGCCTTCCAGCCGCGGCGGAACGTCCAGGCGCGAACCTCCTTGGGTCCGGCCGTGAAGTACGACGCGAGCCCAAGCGTGTGATACGCGAGCTTGATCGTGCGGTCCAACGACGACTCGGAAAGCCCGTAGCTTTCGAGAAATTCCTTCGCTTCCGACTCCGAAAGCCCGGCGAGATCCGCCTCCATCTGCGCACAGATCACGACCATCTCGCTCCCGGCCTTGGCCGCATATTCCTTGAGCGCGGCGACATGCGGATTGCCCTCTCCGGCGACATCGTCATCCGCGACGTTGGCGCAGAAGATGACCGGCTTTTCGGTAAGGAAGTGAAGTTCCTTGAGTACCGGCAAAATCGCATCGCCTTCGCCGCGTGGGAACGAACGCACCGGACGGCCGTCTTCAAGATGCTTCAGGAGCTTCGCGCACGCCTCGGCCTCCGGACGCAAAGGCGGCTTCGCCTGCGCTTCCTTCTTGACCTTGTCGTAACGACGCTGAAGCTGCTCCATGTCGGCAAGAATAAGCTCGGTCTCGATAACCTCGGCATCGCCGACTGGATCGATAGGAGCCGACTTGTTGCCGCCCTCCTGGACATGGATTATGTCGTCATTCTCAAAGCACCTCACCACATGGAGAATCGCGTCGCATTCGCGGATGTTGGCGAGGAACTTGTTGCCCAGCCCCTCGCCCTTGGATGCGCCCTTCACGAGCCCGGCGATGTCGGTAAAATCCACCGTCGCTTTGATGATCTGCCGGGGATTGACGATTTTCGCAAGTTCGCCGAGGCGTTTGTCCTCTACGTCCACCACGGCGGTGTTTGGCTCGATCGTGCAGAACGGATAATTCTCCGCCGCCGCCTGCTGTTTCTTAGTGAGCGCATTGAACAATGTCGATTTGCCGACATTCGGAAGCCCCACGATTCCTACTGAAAGTGACATTACCGTTTACTCCTTAAATGGTTTCAAAATCTGCCGCTTCGCATCACTCGCGCTTCTGGCCTTTGTATTCCCAGTCGGGATACATCGACTTGATGACTTTTGCGTAATAAGTCGCATCGACCATCCGGTCTTCCCTTAACGCATCTTCGTAAAGTTGCTCCATGCGCGAGACGATTTCCGCGCAAAGTTCCGCGCGTCGCATTTCGTCAGCCTCGCGCACCAAACGCTCCCGCCGCGCAAGTTCGCGCGAACTTCTTGGGAGTCCGGCATCGTTTTCAGGAAGCGCCGCTTCCGCTTCCCTCTCCGGTTCTTCGCCGAGGACCACCAAATCGTTCACGGTTTTCTCGGGGCGCAGCGCCGCCTCGCGGGCATCAAGATCGCGCTTATAGGCGTCAAGTTCGGCGAATCTCGCTTCGCACCGGATCCGCATCGCTTCGACCTCTGCGAGCGAAGTGCGGAGTTTGAAGGTGTCGGCCTCCGCCTTGCGTGCGGCGGCTTCCGCCATGTCCGCCTCGGCCTGCGCGGTCTTGGCGCGCGCTTCCGCGGCGGCCTCGACGGACCTTTGCGTTTTCAGTTCCGCTTCCTTGGCGGCACGTTCGTCGGCCCGCGCCTGCGCACGCTTGTTCGCAGTATCGTTGGCGAGCCTGGCCTCTTCCGTCTTGAGCTTCTGCGCTTCGTTCTCGCTGCGCGCCTGCTCGGCTGCAAGCTTGTTCGCTTCCTTCTTGTCGGCTTCAGCCTTGGCCTTTTCAATCGCCGCGTTTTCCTTTGCGCGTTCCACCGCCGCAAGTTCCTTCGCTTCACGCGCCTTGGCAAGCGCCGCCTCCTCTTCGCTCGCCGCCTTCGCCGCTTCGCTCCGCGCAATCGACGCCGACTCCTTGTAGCGCACTACAAGCGCATACGACCCCGCGCACACCGCCAGGCACACCGCAACGACAACTGCCGACTTGACATTCATTCCGCCGCCGGAGCCTCGACCGGCTCCGCCTCTTTATTCTGTCCATCGACCTCTGCGGAAAGCTCTTGCAACAGCCCGTTGTTCGCACGCGCCTCCAAATCGGCCTCGGCACGAAGCTCCGCCTTTTCCTGCTCAATCCTATTGAGCCGCTCGATACGCTCCTCGGCCTCTTCCCGCGTCATCTTGTTTTCTTCAAGCGCCTTCTTCTCAAGTTCCACGACCCGATCGAGTTTCGCCTGTTCAAGCGCCAGAGCGGTCGCGCGCTCTTCGTCTTCCTTCTGCCATTCATCCGTCTGGCGGCGCAATTTCTCCTTCGCGCTCACGGGGTCGGCAAGCACCGACTTCGACCAGCCGTTGTCATCCCACGGCCGCGCATCGCTGAGCGCACCCTTGCGCCGCGCGGCTTCAGCCTTGGCGTCTTCGGCGTCTTTGAGAACGTAAGGAGTCATGAACACGAGCAATTCCTTGCGCTCCTCGGTGTCCTGGGTGCTGCCGAACAGATAGCGTCCGATCCATGGTATATCCTTCAAGACGGGAATGCCCGTTTCCTTGACGGCCTTCTTGGTCTCCGTCAAACCGCCAATCACGACCGATTGCCCGTCTTCAAGGCTTATGTCCGCGCTCATCTTGCGCGTGACCGTCGTATCCACATTTACGTCCATCAGCGCCGTAGCCGTGTTGTTGCCCGTCCCGGAACCAAGCCCGCCGTTCGTCTGAATGGTCTGTCCTTCGCCAAGCTGGGAATATTCTTCCTCGACCGTGAGCATGACCGTGCCATTGGGGTTGATCTTTGGCGTAGTCTTGATGGTGATGCCGATTTGCTTTTGCTCGTAGTTCGGCACTGCAATCGTCGAATAACTCGTACCCGAAGACGTGAAACCGGTGAGCATGTAGCGCATCTGCGTCGCCTCGATCACCGCCTCCTTGTTGTCCACGGTCATGATAATGGGGCTCGCGATATACTTTGTGCGGTTGTCGCTTTTTGAAGCCTCGACCACCATGCCGAGATTCAGTTTTTTGTTGAGTCCGGCGTAATTGAGGCCTGAACTTATCGGAATTCCCGTCGTGCCGTCGACTCCAGACGCCGCCACCGCCTCAAGAGGAGCGTATGTCGTAGTCGATCCGCCGCCACCAGATATGGCGTTGCGCTCGTTGAGCTGCGACACCCAGTCGATGCCGGTCTTGATTTCATCGGTAAGGCCGACTTCGATAATCACCGTCTCGATCAAGACCTGGTTGAGTTTCACATCCATAGCTTCGATTATCTGATGCAACACCGGCATATCCTGGGTGCGGGCCATGATGACAAGTCCGTTTATACGCTTGTCGGCCAGGACGACCACATTGTCCTTGTTGAGTTCGCCCGCCTTGGATTCGCTGGTGCGGTTCGCCGCATTCGCCGCCCCGCGCGACGTGCCGCTCGTCACATTCGCGCTCGTGCCGCGCTGCGCGTTCTGGTTCGTATTGTTCTTGGTGTTGCTCTTGGAGCTTGCCGCATTGCCGATCAGGTCGTTGATCATGTCGCTCACTTCTTCGGCGTCGGCATACTTCAGCCGCACCACTTCCACCTTCACGTCAGGCGTCGTCTCCACATCCATCTGCTCGATGATCTTGTCGAAGAAGTCCATGTTCGCTTGCTGGGTGATGACGATGAGCTTGTTGCTGCGTTCGTCGCTCATCATGATCACCTTGCCGCGGATCATGCCGCGATCGGCGTCGGAAACGCTCATCACGAGACTCTCGTTCGTCGGCGTCTGCGGCTGTTGCTGTTGCTGCTCGTTGCGCCGGTTGCCGAGCGTCCGGCGGTCCGGCGGTCCTTGGAAGCGGGACGCATTCTGGTTCGCCGCAGTGGTCGCGCCCTTGCCGTTCTCCTTCTCCTGCGCCGCCTGCGATTCCTTGACGATATTCTCGAGTATCGTCTTCACGTCTGTCACGCTCGCATACTTGATCTGGCGCACGAACACGTTTTCAAGAACAGGACTCGCCACATCCACGGTCTTTGCGATTTCGATCATCCGGTTGATATTCTGCTCGGTATCGGTCACGAGAATCGAATTCGTCCGCTCGAACACGAGCAGAATGCCCGTGTCGCTCTTAAGACCCTCGAACAGCTTTTGCGCCTCGGTCACGGCGATATTCTTGAACGGGATCATCATCGACACCACTTTCCCCGATTCCCTGAGTTCGGTATCCGGGTCGAGGATAAGCGGAATGCCTTCTTTGCGCGCCTTGCTGCGGGGAATCGCCCGGATGAACTTCTCTCCATACGGCTCTAAGTGCACCCCGTTCATTTCCAGCACCACTTCGATCGCCTCGAGATATTCATCCAAGGTTAGCTGCTGGCCGTCGCGCGCCTTGAGCGTGATGTTCGCGCTGGGGAGTCCCGGATCTTTGAGCACTATTTTGTTGATGCTCTCGGCGTAGGCCTGAAGCACGATATCCACCGGCGCCGCGTCCCAGTTCAACGGCGGCGCCTTGCCGTCGCCCTCGGCGGCAAACGCCGCACCCGCGAAACACAAAACCGACAGACAGGCCAAAAACCGGAAATGCTTCATATTACCCCTCCCTCATGTATGCACAGGTGAGAACGAACGAACCTTTCAAATATCCCTTCTTGCCGCTGGGCTTAAAATTGAGACTCCGGATGTCAAACATCCCTTCGGTCGTGTTTTCGAGCTCGTGCATGAATTTGACGAGGCTCTCAAGGCTCCCTTCCCAGCTCTTCACTTCGATCGGCAGCTCCAGCACCTCTCCGGACTCGGTTTCCCTGCCGCTCTGGCGCTGGGCGATTGCGATGTGGTATTTCTCGGCGAGATCGTCCATCTTCTTAAGCCAAGTCGTATCCGTCGCCTTGCCCGATTCAAAGGTTGGCATCGCCGCCTTCTCTTCATCGTAAGCCTCGGTCCATTTGGACTTTTCCGCGATGAGGCGGCACTCCGCATTGTAGGTGTCAAGCGCCTTTTCGTAGCGCTTTTGCGCCTTCTTCCACGCCGCCTCCTGGCTCAAGAACCAAAGCCCGACGGCGAGCGCATACATCGCTACGACGCCAAGCACCGCCAAAACGGCCTTCTCCTTAAGCGATATCTCGTTCATTCCCCGCCCTCCTCGGTTTCATAGGTGCAGTCGAGATCGAATTTGTATTTTCCGGCTTTGGAGGAGGAGGGTCCCTTGAGGTTGACGGTAGGGAATATCTTTTCTCCGTCTTCAGACTCGATTTCAGCCATCTGGTCCTTGAAGAGATAGATCGCGTCGCCGCTCGTGCCCTCGCCGCTAACTCTCACGCCGTCTTCGCGCTTGAAGTTCCAGCTCGAAAGCTCGATTCCCTCCGGCAGGCGGTCGCTGACCGCCTTCATTATCTCCAAGGCGCCGCGGTCGTGGTCGGAATACTTCCGCACGAGCTTCACTTTGTCGCGCATCTCCCGCACGGCGCGATACTCCCGCGCATGTTCCTTGGAAAGACCCTTTTGGTAGTCGGTCAGGAAATCATACCCCAGCGGCACCCCGAACAACACCGCCATCGCCAGCACCCAAATGCCGCCGGCGACCGCGAGGAAACGGTTGAGTTTGCGCTTGAAGCGCGTTTCTTCGAGCATCTGCCGCCACGATTCGGGAAGCGCGTTGAGCGTATCGCCCTCCGAGGTCCGGTCCCTTATCGCCTTGAGCGCATCCTGCAACTCGTCGCCGTTCGCAGCAAGCCGTCTGACCGGCGCCAGCCGTTCGATGGCGGCGGTATCGACCTCGCCGCGGACGAGAATCTCCGCAAGCGGCTTGACGCCGCCGAAGTCCTCCGCTTCGATGAGACTCAAAATGACTTCGCGCTTCAAATCGCTTTCGCCGTCCAGAGCGCGAATCGCGACCGGCACGCCGTCATCGAGCACCAACAGCGAAATGCAGTCCACCGACCTCAGCAAGACCAGCGTGCGCACCCCGCTCTTGAGTTCGCTCCACAGCGTGCGGATTTCTCCGAAGCACAAGGCGTCGATGCGCGTGACATTGAGTTTGGCCTCGTCAAGCGCGGCGGCAAGTTCATCCGCAGAACTCTCCGGCATCGCGGCGGCGACATAGATGTTGGCATTCGCCCCGGCGTGGACCTGCTCGCAGGAAACGGTGAGCGGCTCGTCAGGATACGGGCTCATCGCCTGAAGGACCGGCAGCGCTTCCGCCTCGACATCGCGGCCGGCTTCTATCCGCACCAGCTTGAGGACGAGGCGCGAAAGCGGCAAGGCGATGACAGCCTCGCGGGAGGACTCTTCGCCCTCCAGTTTCACCAGCTTTCCGCCCTCGAATGCCGCCGTCATCTCGCCTTACCCGAAGAATGTCTTGTAGAGCGCACGCACGGCAGTATCCTTGTCCGCGCTCCTCACCGCAATCATGAAACTCACTTCGCTCGATCCCTGGTTCACCATCGAAATGTTGATTCCGGCGCTCGCCAGCGCGAGACACGCCTTCGCGAACATGCCCGACGTATAGCACATGCCCTCGCCCACGACCATGATCATCGTAAGATCGCGCTCGACCGTCACATAGTCCGGCTTCAACTCCCGCCTAATCGCGCCCATGACGCGCGTTTCCTTCTCGCGCGGCAGATATTGGTCCTTGACGATTATGCACTGGCTGTCCACGCCCGAGGGCATATGCTCGTAGCTCACGCCCTCGGACTCCAAAACCGCAAGCAGTCGCCGCCCGAAGCCGATTTCGCGGTTCATGAGATATTTTTCGACCACGATATTGCAGCACTTGTCCATCGCCGCGATGCCGACCACCGTGCCCGGCACGACGCGGCGCGACTGCTGGATCATGGTTCCCGGCTCGCCGGGGCGGTTGGTGTTGCGGATGTTGATCGGGATGCGCGCCCTGACGGCGGGAATCACCGCATCATCGTTGAACACGCCAAAGCCCGCGTAGGCAAGCTCGCGCATTTCGCGGTATGTCATCGTGGGAATGCCTTCGCCTTCGGCCGCTTCCGGCACGACGCGCGGATCGCACGGAAAGACACTGTCGACATCCGTGAAGTTTTCGTAGACATCGGCGCAAACCGCCGCCGCGAGGATGGAGCCGGTGATGTCGCTGCCGCCGCGCGGGAATGTCGCTACCTTCCCCTCTTTCGTGTAACCGAAGAAGCCCGGATACACCACAATTCCCTCGAAATTGGAAAATGCGCGCGAAAGCGTATCGTAGCTGGAGGGATCGAGTTGCGCGTCGCCGTGCTTGCCCGTCAGGACAAGCCCGGTTTCCCTGGGGCCGGCGTAGCGGCACTTCTTGCCGCGAGCCTCGAACGCCACCGCCACAAGCTTCGCCGAATTGTCTTCTCCTGCCGCCTTCAAGAGATCAATGAACTCTTCCGGCGAAAGCGTGGAAACCTGAGCCAACCGATCCATGATATCCATCTCGATCTTGCGGATTATCCCGTCGCCGAGATTGAGGTGCTGCGCGATTTCCGCGTAGCGCTCCACAACCGCACCGAACTGGCGGTCGGTATTTTCGCCCTTCAACGCCGTGTCCGCGAGCTCGATCAGGAGGTCGGTCACCTTGGTGTCGCCGGAATGTCGCTTGCCGGGCGCCGACACGACGACAATGCGCCGCGAAGGATCCGAGAGGACAATCTCGATAACCTTGTTGACCTGTGCCGCGTTCGCCAGGCTGGAGCCGCCGAATTTGCAGACTTTCATTATTTAACCATCCTCATTACCACCGGAGTGCCGCGCACGATGCCCGACGCCTCGATCTCCGCAATCGCCGCCTCCACATCGCTCGTCTTGGCGACATGCGTGCGGACCACTACCGGAATGATCCCTTCCATTTCCTGCCCCTTCAGGAATTCGTGCGAGGTCGCAAGCCGTATGGAGACATTGTGGTTGCCGAACATCGTACCGAACTGGCCGAATGTGCCGCAACGGTCTTCGACCATGAGGCGGATGTAGAACTCGCTCCTCACCTCGCCAGCCGGCATGACCGTGAGTTTGCCTTCGTTGTCGTAGCGGATCGCACTCTTGTAGCGCGCTCCGCCGCCGGCCAGATTGCGCGCGATGTCGCCAATGTCGCCCACGACCGTCGACGCCGTCGGCGCGCGCCCCGCGCCCTTGCCGTAGAACATCAAATCGTCGGAAAGATCGCCATGCACCATCACCGCATTGAACACTCCGTTCACCGCAGAAAGCATGTGCTCCTCCGGGATGAGCGTAGGATACACGCCGACCGCCACCTGATCGCCAACGCGGTCGATCTGCGCCAACAGCTTGATGGAATATCCGAGCTTCCCGGCATAGACGACATCCACATTCGAGAGATTGCGGATTCCCTTGACCTCGATCTTGTGCGGATCTACGGGAATCGAATACGCGAGACTTGCGAGCAGGCTCGCCTTGTGCGCCGTGTCCCAGCCGTCGATATCGAGAGTCGGGTCGGCCTCGGCGAACCCAAGTTTCTGCGCATCGGCCAAAACCTGCGCAAATGCCGCGCCTTCGCGGATCATCCGCGTAAGGATGTAGTTGCAGGTGCCGTTCAAAATGCCCTTCATCGACTCGATTTCGTTGCCGGCAAGGCCTTCGCGCAGGCTGCGGATGATCGGAATGCCGCCGCCTACCGCCGCCCCGAAGTAGATATCCACTCCCGCCGCCGTGGCCGCCTCGAAAATCTCGCGGCCAGACTCCGAAAGCAGCTTCTTGTTCGCCGTGACTACATTCTTCCCGGCTGCAATTGCCGCCAGAATAAGTTTCTTCGCAATTCCCGTGCCGCCGATCAACTCAACGATGATCTGGATTTCAGGATCGTTGATCGCCTCCATCGCTTCCGTCGTCAGCACCTCGCGCGGCACCTTCACGCCGCGGTCGCGTTCGATATCCAAATCTGCAATCTTTTTGAGGACTACATCCACGCCAAGACGCCTTGCGAACGTCTCGCGGTTCCTCAATAAACCATCGGCCACTCCGGCACCCACAGTGCCGAAGCCCAGTATGCCAACTCCAATCTGTTTCATCTCGTGTCCTGTTTAGCCTGTTCTCCTGGATATTATTGATTGTATTATACCAAAAATCGCGCGAAAAAGCAAGGGACGAGTGGTGCGCGTTGACCCCGCAACCGCCGCACCTAGTCCAGAGAGCTGGACTACGAAGTCTAGAGAGCTGGACTACGAAGGAAAGGAGGCTGGACTAGGCAGTAGACGTAGCTTTTTTACATAAAATGTAAAACCAGCGCACCAAGTCGGGGGTCGTCAACGACCCAAGTGGCGGCTGCCTACCTGTAAATGAGGTCGGAGAGGACTTCTTCAATCGCCAAGCCGTCTTTTAGCGGAATATCTAGCGCAATTGAGCGTTCGATTGCGTGGGCGGTGAAAAGATTGGCACTGTCGACCGCATTGATAAATGTCTGGCCATTGATCATCTCCCCTAGGACGACCGACGCGAAAACATCGCCGGTGCCAGAGCGGTCGGGGCCTAGTTTTTTCACCTCGATAACCGTCGCCTTGCCGTCTTCATAGACAAAATCGACGAGATCTTTGCCGCGCGGCACGCCGGTTATCACGGTTTTCGCGTTGTTTGGAGCGCAAATCGCCGCCGCAATCGATTCAAGTTCGCGATCTGACGGTTCCGGGATATAGTCAACGCCGGCGAGCACACACGCCTCGGTAAGGTTGGGCGTCAAGATGTCGGCCACGCTCAAGAATCTGCGCATGGACTCCGCAAGCGAGCGCGAATATGTAGAATAAAGCTTGCCGTAATCGCCCATGACCGGATCGATGAAGATTTTCGTCCCTGGGAATGCCTCGATGAAACGGAACACGAAATCTATCTGGCGCTCGCTGCCGAGGAATCCGGTCTGAATGGCGTTGAATTCAAGCCCCAGTTTGAGCCACTCCTCGATATAGTCGTCCATGTGGTCGGTATAATCGGTCCACTTGAAACTGGGATACCCGGTATGGTTTGTGAAGATTGCGGTCGGAACTGCGCAGCATTGCACCTTCATCGCCGAAAGAATCGGGATGGCGACAGCCAGCGAGCAGCGTCCAAAACTCGCAAAATCATTGATTACGACTGCTTTTCTCTGCATCTTTCGAAATAGCGCCGCGAATCGCCGCGCTCTCCATAGAGTATTTTTTCGCCAATCGACGCAATGCGCCGGTCGAGGCAGTTTCTGCACAGCGACGCGTTCTCGTCAAGACAGGGCTTGCCCGCGTAAAGTTGATATTGCCTGCGGTATCCGGTTTCCGTAATATTCGGCATAAGGACATTCGCCCCCGCCTTAAGTCCCCGCTCGCGTCCATCGTGCGCCAGAGCCTGCAACGCCGTCGCGGCGGCAATATTTACCTTCGGCAGCGTAATCCTGGCGGCGGCGATCATCTTGAGTCCAAGCCGGAGCCGCTCCTCGGGATCGAACGGCGCGGCCATCGGAGTATCAGGATGGGGAATAAACGGCCCCATCCCGATCATATCCACGTCTTCATCGGCGAAAAACCTTATATCCCGCGCGAGATCTCCAGTTGTCTGACCGGGAAGTCCGCACATTACGCCGGTGCCGACCTGATAGTCGAATTTCCTAAGCGATCGAATGCATCCGACCCGCCGCCGCCAGCTGTGCGAAGCAGGATGGAGGCGTCGGTAAAGTTCTTCATTGCTCGTCTCGATTCTAAGGAGATAGCGCGTCGCCCCGGCATCGCGCCAGCGGCGATAAACGTCTTCCTCCTGCTCTCCCAAGGAAAGCGTAATCCCCATATCCATGGCGGCAATGCGACGGACGACGCGCTCGATGGATTGCGTATGTGTTTCCGACTCCACTTCGCCGGACTGAATCACGACGCTTGCATATCCAAAACTTTTCGCGACCTCGGCAAGACGCACGATTTCATCTTCATCAAGCGCATAGCGTTCGACTTTGGCGTTTGACTTGCGGATTCCACAGTAAAAGCAATCCTTGGCGCACACATTGCCTGCTTCAATGAGACCGCGGATTGAGACCAACGGACCGATATTGTCGAGTTTGATCTGATAGGCTTTGGCGAAAAGCGCGGAGAGTTCCGCATCGCCATCGGCCGAGAGCATTTCTTCAAGCGAGTTCATCGAAAAGCCGGAAGAAATCGGGGTAAGACTTGGCGGCGCATTCGGTGTTGTCGATTTCGACCGGACCGTCTGCAATCGTCGCGCCCACGGCGATGGACATCGCGATGCGATGGTCGCCAAAACTGGTGAAATCGCCGCCGCGGAAAGATGCGCCAACTCCATGCACGGTAAAGGTATTTTCCGTCATTTCCGTCTTGACGCCAAAACGCGCGAGCACATCCGCCATTGCCGCCGTGCGGTCGGACTCCTTGAGCCTGAGCCTGCGCGTACCGGTGAAAAGCGTAACACCCTTCTTGGCGGCACGAGCGACAGAAAGCACAGGAAAGATGTCGGGACAGCCGGAAACATCGATTTCGCTTTTCCCGAGCAGTTCGACGATTGCCCGGTCGGGCTGGGCGCTTTCGTCATCAAGGCCGAGCACCTTCACTTCGCTGCCAAGCGTATTCATGGCGAACCAGAACGCCGCCCCCGACCAATCGCCCTCTGGATGGTCGACATCCACGAATCCATATTTCTGCCCGCCCGGTACGGTGTAGGAGCCATCGCCATTTTCGCCGACGGCGATTCCCGCCTGACGCAGGACGCGCAGGGTCATATCGACATATCCGCGCGACTCCAGCGGCGAAGAGAATTCTATGCGGCTTTCGCCATCGAGCAAAGGCAGGGCAAAAAGGAGTCCGGTCACATATTGAGAAGAAACATTGCCCGCAAGCGTATGCACTCCCGGCTCGAGTGCCGGATATTCAATCATCGGACGGTCTTTCAGCCGTCCGGCCTTCTTGAATACAGGACTAAATCCGAGTGCGGCGGCAATCGGCGCCAGAAACCGCAAAGTCGAACCGCTCTCCCCGCAAGAGAGCACTGGATGCAAGTTCGTGCACGGGTCGCAATCCAGAGCCGCGAGACAGCGGCGCGTGGCGGCGATATCGGCGCTGTCATTCGCCCCCGGCGCGAAGATGTCGCGTCTGCCGCCGAGAAAGGCGGCGATCAACAACCGGTGCAGATGGCTTTTGGAAACTGGAGCGGCGACGACGCCCTTGCGCTTTCCCGGATAAACGACAGTCATGGCAAGCCCTTGGAAAGATCGATCTTCACGCCGCGCACATCGCCCCAGCCGCAGGGCAGCGCAAAAGTCACCGTATCGCCGGACTTCTTCTTGTCGCCCTTCATCAGCGGGACGAGCGTCGCAAGTTCCATTCCCGCCGGGAGCGCGACGGGAAGCCCGGCCGCCTTGAACGCGGCGGCAAATTCTTCCGGCCAACCGGTCGGCGCCAGCCCCATCCTCGCCGCGAGTTTCGCCTCTTCCACGCATCCTATCGCCACCGCCTCGCCGTGCGAAAGCGCATAGTCCGACGCCTTTTCGACCGCATGGCCGATCGTATGGCCGCAATTGAGCAGAATGCGCCGCCCTTTCGTTTCGAACGGATCGTCCTTGACTACGCCGATCTTGACGGCGAGATTGCCCGCAATCTCCTTGGGCTCGGTGCCAACGGGAACGTCTTTGCCGCCAATCGCCCGATGCTTGATCATTTCCGCCAAACCGCACTTGAGCACCTCCGGCGGCAAAGTGGACAGGAAATCGACATCTATCGCCACCAGGCGGGGAGAGTGAAACGCGCCGGCAAGATTCTTGCCTTCAGGAAGATCGCATCCCGTTTTGCCGCCGGTGGAAGCATCGACCATCGAAAGCAGCGTCGTGGGGAAATTCAGCCAATCGATTCCACGCATCCAGGTCGCGGCGGCAAATCCGGTCATGTCGCCGGTCACGCCGCCGCCCGCGGCGGCAACGCGATTCTTGCGTCCAAGCCCGGCTTGGGCGAATGCCGACCACATTTCCATAATCAACGCAGGCGTCTTGAACTCCTCGCCGGACGGCATCGTGAAGATCGTCGAATCATCTAGTTCCGGATGGAGGGCGGAGATATTCTCGTCAACAACGAGCGGCGCAAGCGGCAGCAGCGCTTTCGCAAAGCCGCGTCCGACGATTACCGTGGAACCCTCGAGAAAGAAGAACGCGCCAATGCGCATGGGGAAACTCGCATAATGCCCGCGGCGCTCGGCGGCTTTGTTGCCCAATGGGCGAGTCTTGCCGGCAGCGGCGATGCGCTCTTCGAGTTCGGCGGCAGAAGGTTCATCAATGCACAAAACGCAGCCATTCGCTTCCGCTAGACGGCGGTTTTCATCCTTGAGGAGCGTTCCGCCGCCCAGCGCAACGACCGCATCGCCTTCAACGGCGCACGCCTCGGCGAGCGCTGCACTTTCCAGATTGCGAAATCCCGCCTCGCCGGAAGTGGCGAAGATTTCGGAAATAGAAGTCCCGGTGCGCTGAACGACGATGGCATCGGTATCCACAAAACGCATGCGCAGAGCCTCGGCGATCGCTTTGCCGAGCGTAGTCTTGCCGCTCGCGGGCGGACCATAGATAAAGATCTTGCTCATTCTGCGGCGACTCCTTGTTTGCGGTCTTCGAGCAATTTGGCGAAATACAGCTCCCGCTGGCAGGCGGCCTGATTCACCAGCATCTTGAACCCATTTGCCGCTCTCGCGCCGGCGGCGAGCGCACGCGCCATCAGCGCGGTCGTCGCCGGGTGGTATACGAGATCGAATACGTATTCATCGCCGCGGAATTCATAGCCCGGTATGGGATCGGCATCAGAATTCAACCCTACGCTCGTCGTCTGGACGATGAGATCGGCGTGGGCGACATTCGACATATCACCAACCTTGAACCAATACTTGGCGGCAAGGGCTTCGGCCTTTTCGCGCGTACGGTTGTAAATCACGGCATCGCCGCCAAGCTGTCGCACGGCGTAGGCGACTGCCTTCGCGGCGCCGCCCGCGCCGAGAATCGCCACGCTCCTGCCCTTCAGCGTTTCAGTCCCGAGGAATTCGCAAAGCGCCGCCGTGAAGCCTGGCGCATCGGTATTATATGCCGCAAAACCATTCTCGGTGCGCACGAGCGTATTCGCCGCACCGATCGATTTCGCCGCGTCGTCTGCGCACACCGCCGCAGAGAGCGCACTCTCCTTGTGCGGGACCGTGACCGCCGCGTACTTTACCTCCAAAACCTCGGCAAAGCGCAGGAATTCATCGAATGTCCGCGCCGGAAACGGCACCATCACCGCATCTTCCTGCTCATTCGCAAACGCCGCGTTGTTCAATTCTGGAGAACTTGTCACCTCGAGCGGCCAGCCGGTGACGGCGGTTACGGACGTCCTGCCGCGCACGACCGAGCGGAAACGATACGTCTTCACCAAATCCTCCGCCGTGAGATGCCCCAGCGACGCATCCATCCCCGACGAGCAAAATGTAAGCATGCTGCCAAGATGCGAGGCCAGAATTCGCGTCACCCTGCCCAGAGCGCCCATGCCGCATACGATATAGGGGAAGCACAGCCCCGATCCGTCCATCGCCGACGCCATTTCGCGGAAGGAGTCTGTCACCTCGTCGGGCGAATTGGGCATGAACGCAATCTTCGGGATTTCATCCGTCTCGCCGCGCAACTCCTTGAGCGCCGACGGCAAATTCTTGACCGTTCCGCAAAACTCGTGGCGCGAGCGGATGATCTTTACACCCTGCGCCCTCGCAAGCGAGGCGAGTTCATCACGCCTGAAGTCGTGCTCGAAATCCACAAACGCAAATCCTGCGCCGGACGCCAGAAGCTTCTTGAACAATTCCGCACGCTCATCCTCGCGGTCATCGGCCATTTTGCCGCCGTCTTTCCGGCGACGCAAGGTTAGAAGGACGGGGATTTTCGCAAGTTGCGGAAATTGCGCCGTCTTGAGACGCTCGCTTTCGCCTTCGAGAAGATCGACCCTAAGCTCGCACATATCAACATGATCGCGGCTTTTCGCGAGCAATGCAAGGTCTTCATCAACCGTCTTGCCGTTCAACACCAGACAGATGCGCGGAGTTTCCGCTTCCTCCGCGAGAATATTGTCCAGCACCACGAACGATGCCAACGCCTCGACGACCGGCACGGCGCGGAGCGCGATGCAAGGATCGTGCCGCCCTTTGATCTGCAATGCAGTATTCTCGCCTTTCGCGAGATCAACCGAAGGCTGCTCCTTGTAGATGCTGGGCGTAGGGCGCATCGTCACATGGAAAACTATATCTTCACCGTTCGTCATGCCGCCGGTAAGACCCCCGGAATGATTGGTGGAGAGTTTCACTTCGCCGCCGTCAAATCGCAAGCCGTCGTTGAACTCGCTGCCGCGCATGTCCGCAGCCTTTTCGCCATCGCCGAACGACAGAGCCTTCACCCCGGGAATCGCGAACATCGCCCGCGCGATATCACTCTCCAGGCCGTCGAACATCGCCCAGCCGAGTCCTTTTGGCATACCCGAAATGCGGCAGGTTATTTTGCCGCCGATCGAATCGCCGTCTTTCTTGACTGCGAGGATTTCATCTGCCGTGCGCGAAGTCGATGCCGCGACCGTAATGCCGCGCTTTTCGAGATACTGCCTGCAAATTCCGCCTGCGATGCACATCGGCGCGGTCATGCGACCGGAGTGTGCGCCGCCGCCCGCCGGAATCGCGCCAGTCTTGATCCAAACCGGATAATCGCTGTGGCCGGGGCGCGGAACGCTTTTCACATTCGCATAGTCGCCGCTGCGGCGATCCTTGTTCACAATCCGGGCATCGATCTTCCCGCCGGTCGTGACATGATTCGCGTCAAGACCAGAAAGAAATTCCGGCACATCCGGCTCTTGTCTCGCGGTGCTCGTCGCATCGCGCCCCGGAGCGCGTCGCGCCATGAACGCCTTGAGCGCAGGCATATCCACGCGAAAAGCGCGGGGAAGATTCAAAAGCTCCACGCCGATTTCCCGCGCATGAGACGCGCCGCGCACCATCATCGACAATCTGCGCCCGGAAAGCGCCGAGCCGTTCATTTGAGGCTCCTTTTCATGTCCGCGCCTTCCTTTATCCACCTTTCAAGCCCCGCCTTGTCTTGCGCCGCAAGCAGTTTTTCGAACTCCTCCATCCGCTCGCGAAACCGACCAACGGCCGACAAAAGATGTTCCTTGTTTTCAAGAAACAGGTCGCTCCAGGTCTTTTCGTCCATCGTCGCAATGCGCGACATGTCCGCAAACGAGCCCGCCGTATAGCCATTGGTCTCCGGCGCAAGCCGGTCTTTGATGTAGGCCCCGGAGATCACATGGCAAAGCTGGCTCGTATATGCAATCATTTCATCATGGTGCGCTGGCGTCGTGGAGACGATTTTCCCGAATCCTAGCGCTTGCAGCACGGGGCAAAGCTTGTCGAGCGGTCCGCGTCCCATGAAAGGATACGGCGTAAGGATTATCGATGCACCGCGAAAAAGACCGGCATCGGCATTCGCAAATCCCGTCACTTCCTTCCCGGCCATCGGATGCGCGGGAATAAACGTCCAGCGGCTCTTCATCGCCTGTGCCCGGAACTCCTCGAACACCGGAGTCTTCACGCCGCACACATCGCAAAGAATCGCTCCGTCCTTGAATGTCGATTCGTTTTCCTCGATCCAGCCGGTAATCGATTTTGGCGGCAGCGCGACGAAAATGATGTCCACGCCGGAAAGATCGGCCTTGTCGCCATGATGCAATCCGAGCGTTTCGAATCCGGCCTTCAGGCTCGCTTTGTAGAGCGAGCCGCCGATCAGTCCCATACCCGCTACCGCAATCTTCATTTACAGCCTTTCGATTACAAGCCCGCCCACCTGCGAGCACTTGAGTTCGCCGCCTAGGTCGCGCGTCGCCAGCCCTTCATCAAGCATTTTGCCCACCGCACGTTCGATCGCCGCCGCTTCCGCATCGAGGCCAAAGCTGTATTTCAGCATCATCGCCGCCGACAGTATCGTCGCCACCGGATTGGCGATATCCTGCTCGGCAATATCGGGAGCGGAACCGTGGATTGGCTCGTACATGCCGAATCCGTCGCTGCGCAGCGAAGCGGAGGCCAGCATGCCGATCGATCCGGTTATTTGCGACGCTTCGTCGGAAAGAATGTCGCCGAACATATTTTCGGTAAGCAGCACATCGAAGTGCTTCGGTGCGCGCACGAGTTGCATCGCCGCATTGTCCACATACATGTGGTCAAGCGCGACATCTGGATATTCTGCGGCTTGAAGCCGCGTCACCGTCTCGCGCCACAAGCGCGAAGTTTCAAGGACATTCGCCTTGTCGACGCTAGTCACATGCTTGCCGCGCACTCTCGCAGCGTCAAACGCGACGCGGGCGATGCGCTCGATCTCCTGCACCGAATACGGCATCAGGTCGAGTGCACTCTGGCCGTCCGCCGCGCGCTCGTGCTTGCCGAAGTATACGCCTCCCGTGAGCTCGCGCACGACCAGAAGATCAAGCCCTTCGTCGATAATCTCGGCCTTGAGCGGAGAAGCATTCTTTAGCGCACTCCAGACTTTCGCCGGGCGCAGATTGGCGAAGAGCCCCAGTTCCTTGCGCAATGTGAGCAGTGCGCGTTTCTCCGGCCGCTGCGGGCCGGGAAGTTTGTCGTATTTAGGTCCGCCAACCGCGCCGAGCAAAATCGCGTCCGCCGCCTTGCACGCGGCGAGGCTTTCATCCGGCAGACAGTCGCCAAACGCATCGTAGGCCGCGCCGCCAACGAGATAAGTGGTCATCTCGAATTCGTGACCGAACTTCTCCGCCACCGCGCCAAGCACCTTGACCGCCTCGGCCACGATCTCCGGGCCGATTCCGTCGCCGGGAGTTACCGCAATGCGCTTTTTCACTCCGCCGCCCTCCTCGACATATATGCGCCAAGTCCGCCAGCGGCGATCAAATCCTGCATGAACGGCGGGAAAGGCTCCGCCCTGAACTTTGCGCCGGTGGCGAGATCGACGATGACGCCAGTCTCAAAATCCACGCTCACCGTATCGCCCGCCTCGATCGCCGCCGCAGCTTCCGGACACTCGAGGATCGGCAGCCCGATATTGAGTGCGTTGCGGTAGAATATGCGCGCGAAGGTCGATGCGATAACGCACGAAACACCGGCGGCCTTGATTGACGCCGGAGCATGTTCGCGACTCGATCCGCATCCGAAGTTTTTCCCAGCGACCATGATGTCGCCTTCCTTCACCGCCGCCGCGAACGAGGAATCGATATCCTCCATGCAGTGCTTGGCGAGCTCCTTCATGTCCGGCGTGTTGAGATAGCGCGCCGGGATTATGACATCGGTATCGACATTGTCGCCATACTTGAAAACTTTGCCTTCAGCCTTCATTTCACCTCCTCCGGCGCCGCGATTTTCCCGGCGATCGCCGATGCCGCCGCCACCGCAGGCGACGCGAGATAGATTTCCGATTCCACATGCCCCATGCGCCCGACGAAATTGCGGTTGGTCGTGGCCACGCACTTTTCGCCCTTGGCGAGAATCCCCATGTAGCCGCCGAGGCAAGGGCCGCAAGTGGGCGTGGAGACTACGCATCCGGCCTCCGCAAAAATCTCCAGAAGCCCCTCGCGCATCGACTCCAGCCATACGCGCTGTGTCGCAGGGATTACGATGCAGCGCACATCAGGATGGACTTTCTTTCCCTTCATGATCGCGGCGGCAATGCGCATATCGCCAATGCGCCCGTTCGTGCACGAGCCGATTACCACCTGATCGATTTTGATTTCGCCAATCTCGCCGATCTTCTTCGTATTCTCGGGAAGATGCGGGAAGGCAACCGTCGGTTCGAGTTCGCAAAGGTCGATCACCACTTCGCGCTCGTACTTCGCGTCTTCATCGGCCGCGTAGACGACCGGTTCCTTCGCGCCGTGCGCCTTGAGATAGTCGAGCGTCCGGGCATCGACCGGGAAAATCCCGTTCTTCGCGCCGGCTTCGATTGCCATGTTTGCGATCGTGAAGCGGTCATCCATCGTTAGCTCCGCGATTCCTTCGCCAGCGAATTCGAGCGACTGGTACCGCGCACCGTCCACGCCGATGAGACCGATCAAGTGGAGAATCAAATCCTTGCCGCTCACATTAGGACGGAACTTGCCATTGACCGTGACCTTGATCGCCGAAGGCACGCGGAACCATGTCTCGCCCGTCGCCATGCCGCACGCCATGTCAGTCGAGCCAACGCCCGTCGAAAACGCGCCGACCGCGCCATAAGTGCACGTGTGGCTATCCGCGCCGATTATGCAGTCGCCCGCGGTGACAAGCCCCTTCTCCGGCAGCAAGGCATGCTCTACGCCGCAATCGTGGCCGACCTCGAAATAGTTCTTGATTCCCTGCGCCTTCGCGAAGCAGCGCATCGTGGCGCACTGCGTAGCCGCCTTGATATCCTTGTTCGGCGCGAAGTGATCGGGCACGAGCGCGATTTTCTCCTTGTCGAACACGCTTTCGCGCCCGAACTTCGGGAACTCGCCTATCGCGACCGGCGTCGTGATGTCGTTGCCCAGGACGAGGTCGAGCTTCGCCATTACGAGCTCGCCAGCGTGGACTTCCCGCTTCCCTGCGTGCGCCGCAAGGATTTTCTGCGTCATCGTCATCGCCATGTTATTCTTCCTCCGCCGCCGTCATGCGGTTCACGGCGCTCAAGAGCGCGAGGATGCTGCCCTTGATGATATCGGTGGAGACGCCGCGCCCGCGGTAGATGCCGTTCTTGTCCTGGATCTTCACGATAACCTCGCCCAAGGCGTCGCGATGCTCGGTCACGGCGCGGATCTGATAATCCTCAAGCGTGAATTTGTGCTTGATGATCTTTTCGATAGCCGCGAACGACGCATACACCGGACCTGTCGCGAGCGCCACCTCCTGGCGGATCTTGCCGCCCTTGGAGAGCGTGACCTGCGCGGTCGTGGACATGAGGTTGCCGGTGTTGACCACGAAGTTGTCGAGCTTCCACTCGCTCTTCGCCTCGCGGCGTACCGTAATTTTGCTCTCCGCGAGCGCCACGAGATCGCGTTCGGCAATGACCTTCTTTTCATCGGCGAGCTGCTTGAACTCCGCAAACAACTGGTCGATGCGGTATTCCTCGAAATCATACCCCAGATCCTTGAGCCGCTCGGCGAACGCGTGCCGCCCGGAGTGCTTTCCGAGCACGAGTTCCGTGCGCTTGACGCCCACCGATTCCGGTGTCATGATCTCGTATGTCTCGGCATTGGCGAGAACTCCATGCTGATGGATCCCCGACTCGTGCGCAAAGGCGTTCGCGCCGACGATCGCCTTGTTCGGCGCCGTCTTGATGCCGGTGATCGTGGCAAGGAGCGCGGCGGTGCGCATCAGTTCCTCGCTCTTTATATTGGTATATAGCCCCCTGTAGTAGTCGTGGCGGGTCTTGAGATTCATGACGATTTCTTCCATCGCCGCGTTGCCCGCGCGTTCGCCGATGCCGCAGATCGTGCATTCAACCTGACGCGCACCGGCGCGAATGCCGGCGAGCGTGTTCGCAACCCCCATTCCGAGGTCGTCGTGGCAATGCATGGAGATAATCGCCTTGTCCACGTTTGGAACTTTTTCGCGCACGGTCTTCACCATGCGGAAAATCTCCTCGGGCGTGGCGTATCCCACGGTATCCGGCAGATTCACGATCGTCGCGCCCGCCTTGATCGCCGTCTCCGTCGCCTTGCAGAGGAAGTCGAGATCGGTGCGCGAAGCGTCTTCCGCCGAAAACTCCACCTCCTCGCAGAACCTGCGCGCATAGGCGACCATCTCTTTGATCTGCCTGAGACAATCAGTGCGCGAAATCTTGAGCTTGTATTTTAGGTGCAGATCGCTCGTCGCGATAAACGTGTGGATGCGCGGATGCGCCGCGCTCTTGACCGCCGCCGCCGCCGCGTCGATATCCTTCACCAACGCACGGCACAGCGACGCCACCTTCGCCCGCTTCACAGTCTTGGCGATTTCGCTCACGCTCTGGAAATCGCCGGGCGAGGCGATCGCAAAACCCGCTTCAATCACATCCACCCCAAGCACCTCGAGCTGCAACGCCATGCGCAGTTTCTCGTCGATGTGCATGGAATATCCCGGCGCCTGCTCGCCATCGCGCAGCGTCGTATCGAATATCTGGACTTGTTCTTCTTTCATTTCGCTTTTCCCCGTCTCTTCAATCCTCGGCGTAGGCGCCAAGGAACGTGAAATTCTCTATCTCCGGATCGTCGGAAAGTTCCGCCAAAAGCCGCAATACCTGCTCGTCGCGCGGCGACGCGTCGAAATCGAATATGAACCGGAACTCGAAGTCCATCCCGGGAATCGGGCGCGACTCGAGCTTGGTGATGTTCACCCCGATTGCCGCAAACTTGGAAAGTATCATCGCCAGCGAACCCGGATGGTGCGGCAAAGAAAGCATCACCGAGAATTTGCGCGCGTCCGGATATATTTCGAGTTTCTTGGAGATGCAGATGAACCGCGTATAGTTGAAGTGCTCATCCTGGATGTTTTCTCCGATTATATCCAGCCCATAGAGCTCTGCGCACGCCCTGGACGCGATTACCGCGACCGACCTCTCGCCGGACGCGGCAAGCTCCTTTGCCGCCACCGCCGTATTTACATCCGCCACCGCCCGCCATTCGGGATGAGACTTCAAATACTTCGAGCACTGCGCCAGCGCCTGCGGATGGCTCTTCACCTCTTTTATTTCGTCAAGTCTGACGCCGCGCACTCCGAGAAGCACATGGTTGACCTTGAGTTTCAGCGCCTTGACGATGCGGAAGTCCCTCCGCACCATGAGGTCATACACCTGCGCCACCGTGCCCGCCGCCGAGTTCTCGACCGGCAAGACCCCGTACGGCGCTTCACCGCTCTCCACGGCATCGAACACCTTCTCGAATCCAGCGACGAACTTGATCGTGGGATAGTGGAATAATTTGTTCGTCGCCTGCTGGGCATAGGAACCTTCGGTGCCGGCGCAGGCAACATCGGCAATCGTCGGGAAGATGTTCGCGGTCGTCGCCATCGCGCTCTTGATCGCCCCCACGAGTTCCGGCTCGCCGCGCATGACGATGCGCTGCCGAGCACGCGAAATCGCCATCAGCGTCGAAAACAGCAGGCATGCCCCATTCTCGTGTTCCGGTCCTACGGCCTTGGCGACTTTCGAAAGTATGGCGCGCTCGCGCACCGGGTCGTACACCGGCGCCCCGCGATCCTTCTTGTTGGCGGCAACTCTCTCGACTATCTCCAGACGCTTGCGGAACAAATCGACGAGTTTGTCGTCGATTTCATCTATTTCCGCACGGATGTCCGTCAGATTTGCCGCCTTTACTGTGTCTTTTTCCATATATTTTATGTATTATACCATATTTCCGGTAAAAATGCAACTTCACCGGGAAAGGTGGTTGCCGCCGTCGACGGCGAGGACGGAGCCTGAGATGGACGGCTCTTCGATGAGGAAAGCCACGGCGCGGGCGACAGCCTCCGGCGCGGGGCGGCCAAACGGCAAGAGGCCTGCCTTTTCGCGAATCGCGACCGGCGCAATCACCGGGCCTGGCGCGACACCATTCACACGCACCGCACCATGCGGCGCAAGCGTCTCGGCCAGCAACAACGCCTTGGATTTTTCGTACGCATTCCTGGGCGTGAAACCCGGCGACATGACGCGCGAATCGATGATGTTCACGACTACCGGCGCGAGACGCGCTTCGATAATGCGCTTCGGCGCAAGAAAATTGACGCGCATCAAATCTTTATCGGAACCGCGGAAAAGCGCGGCATTGTTCACAATGGCATCAAACGAGGATGAAGGCAGCTCGTGCCGGAAATCGAGTATGAAATCCGCGCCGCTGTCAGGCCGGTGCGAAGTCGTGAAGACTTCAAATCCGCGCTCCCTGAGCAGACTTGAAATCGCCAGCCCCAGACGCACAGTCCCGCCAGTCACCAGAACTTTCCCGTTCATATGGCAGCCGTAATCATTCCAAGCGCATGGACAACGGCCTGTTCGCGCACCTTGGCACGGTCGCCGGTGAAAATCGCCTTCTCGGTGCGCGTCTTGCCGTTCGCGGCAAGGCCGAACCAGACGAGGCCGACCGGCTTGTCCGCGCTGCTGCCGCCGGGTCCGGCGATTCCCGTCACGGAGACTGCAATATCCGCGAGCGTCAAGCGCTGTACGCCCTCGGCCATGGCGGCGGCACATTCCGGCGAAACGGCTCCGACCGCACCGAGCACCCCCGCACTGACGCCAAGGACGCGCTCTTTTACACTGTTGGCGTAGCTCACAACTCCGCCAAGATACACTTCGCTCGAACCGGGGACGGCGGTGATTGCGCTTCCCGCGCCGCCGCCCGTGCAGCTTTCCGCAGTCGCACAGGTTTTACCGGACGCCTTCAAGAGTTCGACGAGTTTTTCAGCTACAGTCATGAGATGAGCCTCCTTGCCTGTCTTGCCACCGCCGCCGAGGAGTCCACGACCTCGGCGCGGCCGGCGGCGGTTTTTTCAATAAGTGCGCGCAAATGCGGAAAATGGGTGCACCCGAGGACCAGATGGTCGGCACCCGCCTTGAGAATCGGTTCGACCTTTTCGCGCACCAGCCGCTCGGCTCGCGGTGACGAGATGTCACCTTCCTCCACGAGCTCGACCCATTCGTCGGCTATGGTCGCAAGCACTCTCACGCCATTGGCGAATCGCTTCTTCGTTTCGCGGTAGAGCCTGCCGTTGAAAGTTCCTCGCGTGGCGAAAACGCCGACCACTCCAGATTTGCTAGCGAGCAACGCGGGCTTGATCGCAGGCTCCAGCCCCACGAAAGGAATCGCGGGATATTTCTCGCGCAGAAAATCGATTGCCGCCGCCGTGGCCGTATTACACGCGACGACGACCATCCGGCAATGATGAATATTCACCAGCTCGTCGACGAGTTCCTCGCTGCGCTTGCGGATTTCCTCCGCGCTCTTGTCGCCATACGGGCAATGGGAATTGTCTGCGATATAGAAAACGCTCTCGCCGGGGCATTCTTTCAAAAACGCCTCAAGGATGCAAAGCCCCCCGAATCCGCTGTCGAAAAAACCAATCACGGATACTCCACGCTGGCGGACTCCAGCCCAGCCATAGTGCCGCGCTTGGTGATGCGCACATACCGGCAGGCGGGCTTCAGTCCGTCGAAGACGAGCTTTGCGAGATGCTCCATCATCTGGGCTTTTGCATCGATTGCAATCGCGCACGCCTTGTCCTTGACCGCTACATAGTCGATCGTCCCCTCCAGCCGGTCGATCTCCGCCGCGCCGGGCGGCAATTCTAGCACAAGATCGATCCTCACCTCTTGCGGAGTCGTGCGTTCCTCCGGGCGGTCGCCGAGTATGCAGCAGACTTTGATTCCGTCAAGCTTCAGCAACATATACAAACACCTTTCTGTCGGCCGACAAAACGACATCGTCTTTGGCGGCGCGGTTGAGCGTGGCGCAATAGAGGCTTTTAAACTTCACGCCGTCGAGCGGCCATTCAAGTCCGTCGCTGGCCATTCGCGTATCGGGGTCGGCGGCGAAGACGGAAATCGCCCTGCCCTTCTCCGTCTTGAGCGCAAGCGGCGAATTCTCCGGTGAGAGCGCATGGAAAGTCCCGAAATCGCCCACGACATCCACTCCCCATTCGAGCGCACGGAAGATATTGCCGAGCGCATGATCTTCGCGTCCTCCGCCCGCGCCGAAAATCGTGATGTCGCGCCATCCATGCGCGAGACAATAGCGATAGGCCTTTTCAAGGTCGTTCGTCTCTTGCTCCTGGATCTTGAGGTCCACTTCGCCGCTGTCGCCGTCGCCGATCGTGAAGATTGGCGGCAATTCCGCCGCATTGGGCTGCCGCCGCGACAACGCCTTGAGCCGTGCGCCCGCGCCGTCGCAAGCGACAATCCGTGCGGCCGACGCCATGAGCGCCCAAGCCTTGCCGCCCATGGCTGGGAAATCGCCGTTGGCGAGAATGGCGGTCATTTCACGCACAGCAAGCCAACTCCGGCAAGTATCGCGCCCAGCGCGAGCGCCTTGCGCAAAAGATTCTTTTCACGGAATATCCGCGCACCAAGCACGAATGTAATGACGACCGAGAACCTGCGCAGGAGCGACGCGACGGAGATCGGCACGCCGGGCTCCGCGATACCGGTGAAATAGATGAAATCCGCCGCCGCGAGGAGAATGCCGGTCATCGGAATCGCCCAGCGCCATTCGAACTTGTCGCCGTAGCCGAGGACGCGCAATCTGCCGCCGCGCATCGCCGCAAGGAGCGCACCATAGATCACGACAAGAAAAACCTGAAACCAGAATTGCATGGGCTTGACGGGGAGCCCTGCGACCTGCAGGAGATACTTGTCCCAGATGCTCGAAACCGCCGAAAGCGCCGCCCCGGCGATTGCGCACCAAACCGCCCGATTGCGGAAGAAATCGATCCCCTCGGCCTTGCCCGCCCACGAGAAAGTCCAGTATCCGCCAAGAACGCAAACGACACCGGCGAACTGGACGAGCGAAGGAATCTCGCCATAGAGGAAAAAGGCGACAATGAATACCGCCGCAGGCGCGGAAGCGCGAATCGGCGTGGCAATCGTAATCGGCAGCGTCCTGAGCCCCATGAACGTGAACACCCAAGACGATGCGACAATCGCCGCCTTGACGAAACTGAGCGCCATCAAGCGCGCCGCCGGCAGGGCGGTTTCGCGGAAACCTACGCCCGCTGCCGCCGCCGTCACCACATACGCCGCGCAACCAAAAACCGTGCTCGCAAAAAGCGTGGGCAAAACCGCGTTGTTCCTGACGCCCGCTTTCTTGCAGATGTCGTAGAATGCCAGAAAGACCGACGACAGCAGAATGAGCAGCATCCACCGTTCCATCATTCACTGCCCTTCTCCGCGATCCGCGCCTTCACCGCCGCCGAAATCCCGTTGCGCAGTTCGAGGAACCGCACCGACGGCGAGCCGTCAGGATAGACGAGAAACGTATCACCCGCCGGCCAATTGCCGAACGACGCGTCGCGATCTGGATCCTCCGGCCACGAGTTGTATGCCCAGCGCAAAAATCCGTCGAGCCCGAAATCATGCGCCGTTTTCCCCAGCGCGAACGCTTCCTGCCGCGGCGAATGGATGAATGTGTTGGGGCGCTCAGGATAGCAGCACACATAAAAAGTCGTCGTCTGGCCCTTGGCTCTGCGCTCTGCCGCCCAGGCGCGGAAATCGGCGTCTACGAACTGAAGCGCTTCGGAAAAAGATTCGATCTCCAGTTCCGCAAACTCTCGCCACGAGCGGTCGGCGGCCATGTGGATCTTGAGGCCCGGCGCGGTTTCGCGCACCAGTTTCACGATGGCGCGGACATCCTCCGGACTGCGCTCGTCGAGCGCGATGAAAGTCCCTTCGAGCCAGCCCTTCTCCGCGAGGTGCGCGGAGAAGGCTTTCAGATACGCACGCCAAAACGAATCATACTCGCGCGAACCGGGGCGCATCTTCACCGCCGCTTCCTCGCCGCCCGCACCGGCAAACCGGTGGACATATCCCCACGGACACATGGTGTAGGCCGAAATAAACGGCCCGAGTCCGCACGCCTTGCCGAATGCGACATACTCGTCGAAGAGCGAAAAATCGAAATTCCACGAACCGTCTTCGCGGCGGGAGATGCCGACCATTGATCCGTAGCCGTCATGGCACTGGTGGTTCCACGGTAGCGGCAAGAGCGTCACGGTGAGCGACTTCTGCCCGGCGTCGGCGAGCATTTCCCACAAGGGGCGCATCGCCGCGTAATGCGCCGGCGAGAACGGCTGGCACCTCGCGGTGCGCGCGACGGCCCAGGGATGCTGCCAGAGATCGAGGACGAAATCGCTTTCCCTCAACGGCGGCATTTTGCGGTCAAGGACGACGACATCGCCGTATTGTCCGGGCGCCGCATCCGCGACAATCTCCGCGACATCGTCGCCGACACCCCAAACCACCTTGTCGGGATAGCCGTTTGCGGATACGATCGCGCCGCGCCGCGTCACCAGCGGCGAATCCACCCTCCCGAAACAATAGAGTTTTTCGCCTTGCCAAAGCGCAAGCGCAAGTATTGCGGCAATCATTTGAGGACGAGCGAAATGAAGATTACCACCATCGCGACCGGCGCGATGTATTTTATGAGCACGCCATAGTAGCCCGCGAACGGAAATTTATCGCGCCCGTGCTTGGTCGCTTCATAGCGAACGAAGTCCGGCCCGACTATCCAGCCGATGAATATGCAGGTGGACAAGGCGCAAACCGGCATCAGGATGTTGTTCGTGAAATAGTCCACATTGTCGAGGAAGCCCAGCCATACGGCGCTCGGGATTGCCGCGAGAAAAGTCCAGGCGAGCACGGCCAGCGTGCTGTGGCGGCGCGAAATCCCGGTGCGGTCGCACAACGAGGCGACACAGGTTTCATAGAGCGAGATGCTGCTGGTGAGCGAGGCGAACAGAACGAGCGTGAAGAACGCGCAGGCCACCAGCCGCGCCGACGGCATTTGCGCGAACACTTGCGGCAGCGAAACAAACATGAGCCCCGGACCGGAAGATCGCGCAAGCTCTTCGCCGCCGAACGCGAACGCCGCGGGAATCACGATTATGCCCGCGACGAACGCGACAAGCGTATCGCAAAACCCGATATGGAAAACCGACTTGGGCATGTTGGCCTCTTCCGGGACATACGAGCCGTAGGTGATCATTATCCCCATCGCGAGGGAAAGCGAGAAGAACATCTGCCCCATGCCGGCCAACACGACCTTGCCCGCCAGCGCGGGGGAAAAGCGCCCGTTCGCGCACAAGACGGAGAAATCCGGGACGAGGTAGAACTTCAGCCCCTCCCGCGAAGACGGCTGGCAGACGACGAATACGGCGATCGCGATCACAAGGAACAGGAGCGCAGGCAGCATCACCTTGTTCGAACGCTCCACGCCCTTCCGCACACCCAGCCAAATGAACAGAAAAGTCATCACCACGAAAATCATCATCATCAAGATGGTTTCCGGAGCCGAGCCGACAAACACGGCAAAATCCGGCGCCGCGCCCGCGAATAGATACGCGCACAGATACTTGGTGCACCAGCCGCCGATTACGCAGTAATACGGCAGAATCAGAAACGGAATCACCGTCCCCAGCCAGCCGACGAACACCCAGCGCCTGTTGAGCTTGCGGAACGCCTCGATCGGCGAAAGGCGCGTAGCGCGTCCTATCGCGACTTCGGTGAGCAAAAGGAACACGCCAAAGGCGAAAAACAGCGCAATATACGACAGGAGAAACACCCCGCCGCCGTATGTCGCCACGCTTGCCGGAAACCGCCAGAGATTCCCCAGCCCAACCGCCGATGCCGCCGCCGATATTATGAAGCCGAGTTGTCCCGACCAACTGCCGCGTTTTTCTTCCATTCTTCCAGTTTTCTGCCTAGGCGTTTGAGCTCTTCCTGTCGAGCCTGAACGCGTTCATAATCGCCATCTGCCATATATTTTTAGTATTATACCATATATCGCGCGAAAAAGCAAGTCCGCCCCGCGACCGTGCCTAGTTTAGGAGGCTAAACTGCCAAGTCTAGAAGGCTGGACTACGAAGTCCAGGGAACTGGACTACCTAGTAAATGGAGCTGGACTACGAAGGAAAGGGAGCTGGACTACGAAGTCTAGAAGGCTGGACTACGAAGGAAGGCGCGGACTTGTTCGCGGTCGTCAAAGGGATGTTTGACGCCCTTGATTTCCTGGGTTGTTTCATGTCCTTTGCCGGCGATAATCACGACATCGCCCTCTTCAGCCATTTCCAGAGCCTCGCGGATGGCTACGGCGCGGTCTTCGTCCACCTTGAAAGGGTTTCTCTTCATTCCGGCGAGGATATCGCGGATAATATCGAGCGGATTCTCGCTGCGGGGATTGTCGCTCGTGACGATCGTGCGGTCGGCAAGGCGCGAACACACCTCGCCCATCAACGGCCGTTTCATGGGGTCGCGGTCGCCGCCGGCGCCGAAAACCACCCACAATTTCCCTTTGCAGAACTTCCGGGCGGCGGAAAGGACTTTTTCGAGTCCGTCGGGGGTGTGGGCGAAATCGACGAATACCCGCGCCTTTGCGGCGCACGGCACTTCTTCCAGCCTTCCCCAGCGCGGACGCAGGTCCGCGATGGCTGATTGGATTGCCGCATGATCCGCGCCCGCCGCCTCGGCAAGCGCGGCGGCGACAAGCACATTGCTCTCGTTGTATTCGCCGGCGAGCCTGAGTCCGGAAAGATCGTATTCCGGTTCGCGGCGCGTAACCGGAATGACCTTCAAAGGGAGTTTCTTTACCGCCGCGTACATTTTGCCGCAGTTCTCGCCGTCCAGGCACACGACGAACGGCGCGCCGGGCGTGACGGCGGCAATTTGTCCGGCAAAGGACAATTTCACCCGGAAATATTCCTCCATCGTCTTGTGGTAATCAAGATGATCCTCGGAAAGATTGAGGAATGCGCCACCCGCAAATACGGTGTCGCCCGTGCGATGCTGATGAATCGCGTGACTCGAAACCTCCATCACGCAATTTGCCGCCCCGTTCGACTCCATTTCGCCGAAAATCGCCTTGAGCTGCGCCAAAGGCGGCGTCGTGTAGCCCGTGTAAAACCGGCGCGAAAGCGTATTTACTTCGACCGTGGTAATGTATGCCGCCTTGAGGAACTCGGCGGCGATCCAGGTCGTGGTCGTCTTGCCGTTCGTGCCGGTTATGCCGTAAATCTTCAATCCCTGACTCCGCTGAAAGCCGCAAAACGCTGCGCCGCGAGCGCTTTGAACTTTGCGCCACGCCCGCCATTCACGAACGGATCGATGGATATGCCGCCGCGGGCGGCAAATTTCCCGAATACTTCCATGTATTTAGGCTTGAGGAGTTTGTCGAGATCGTTGTAGATGATGTTGATTACATCCTCATGAAAATCGCCATTGTTGCGGAAGCCGAAAAGATAAAGCTTGAGCGACTTCGATTCCACCATCCTTTCGCCCGGCACGTAGCGGATCGTCAGCGTGGCGAAATCGGGCTGACCAGTCTTGGGGCAGAGCGTCGTGAACTCCGGAGCGGTAAACGTGACCCAATAGTCGTGCTCCTGATGCTTGTTCTCGAAAGAATCCAAAACCGCGGGGTCGTATTGCATCGGCACCTTGATGGTCTTGCCGAGCGTCTTCAGCGTTTCGAGGTCGTTTCTCATTCAGATTTCCTCCAAATGGTGATTTTCGTCTTCCCGTATTCGCGCTCCTTGAGAAGGGAGAAGGAACTAGGGAGAATGGACGGGGCAGCGCCGGTTTCGGCGACTAAGATGCCGCCGGGTTCGAGAGGCATGGTCGCCATTAGCTCCTCCAAGCCGCGTTCTTCGGCAAGCGCGTACGGAGGGTCGGCAAAGACGAGATCGAAGGTTTCGCCGTTGCCGGAAAACTTAAAGGCGTCGGCGACGACCACGCGGGCAGAGAGGCCCAATGTTTTAAGGTTGTTTGAAAGTATTCGCGCGTGTTTGGGATTTTGCTCCACGAACACCGCGCTTTTGGCGCCGCGGCTCAAGGCTTCGATCCCCAGCGAGCCGGAGCCGGCGAAAAGGTCGAGGACTCTGGCGCCGGGCACGACCGCCTGAAGCATCGAAAAGAGCGCCTCGCGCACGCGGTCTTGGGTAGGCCGCACGAGGTCGGTATCCGGCACCTTAACCGTTCTGCCGCGCAGAGTTCCGCCTGAAATCCGCATAGCCCCTGTTCCGGAGTCTGCAACTCGGACATTTGCCGCAGCCGGAGCCGGGAATGCCGTTGTAGCAGGTAAGCGTTTCGTTTTCGATGATGTCGAGAATCCCCAGTTTTTCGGCAAGCGCCCATTCCTCGGCCTTGGTCTTGTGCATGAACGGCGTGACGATCTTGACCGGGAAATCGAGCGCGAGCCGTATCGCCTTTTGCTGGGCTTTTATGAAATCCTCGCGGCAGTCGGGATATCCGGAGAAATCGGCCTCGCTGACGCCGGTCATGATTTCTCCGGCGCCAAGCTCCTTGGCCCAAACCGCCGCCGCAAGCAGAAAGAACGCATTGCGCCCTTCAACGACGGTATTCGGACACTTCGCGCCCTTCTTGCGCCCGATTTTCGCGTCGGGGCTCATGAGCGCATTGGTCGTGAGGTCGCGGTAGAAATCAAGCCTCACGAGTTTGTGCGTTTTGACGCCAAAGCGCTTGGCGAGACGCTGGGCGAATTTCGTTTCGAGCGAATGGCGCTGACCGTACTCGAAAGTTATGGCGGCGGTTTCATCCGCGCCGAATTTCTTCACGGCAAGCGCAAGACAAGTGGCGGAATCCTGTCCGCCGCTCAAAACGACGACACACTTCATTCAGGGGATTACTCCTCCGCCGCAGAGGAAGCGGCGCCCGCGGCTGCGGCGGCGGCCTTCGCCGCCTTCTCTTCGCGCAAACGCAAAATCCGCTCGGAAACAGTCTCGGATTTCTCGACGGATTTCTTCGGATGATCCTTGCCCTTAAGCTTCGTATGCTGGCGGCAATACGACTGCGAAGAGAGCATATCCCAAGAGAGCGGTTCGCCGTTCGCGGTCTTCGGCATCGATTCCAGCGTCTGCGCCATGCAGTTGGGAGCTTGGCAAGTGTGCTCCTTGCAGAACTTGCCTTTGTTGAGCCGCTCGTTCTTGCAGGCGATGCGCTCGAGGAGCGTATCTTCGGAGAGCCCCGCGAATAGCGGACCTGCGCCCTCGTTGATGCGCGGGCAGAAGCGGTTGCACGCATGGGCATTGCAGTGATACCACACGACGCGCGGCGGCTCGTATTTCTCCTGCGCCTGTCCGGGAATGAAGAAATCCGACTTCTTTTGCTGTGCCCAGCCTGGCAACCCGCCGACCTTTACCGCCTTATGGCAGCCTTCAGTGGCGCAAGTGTGGCGCTCGCAAAAGTTCGACTTTTCCATCGCCTCGTTTTGGCACTGGGACATGCGGCACAGAGCCGCGAGCAGAATCGTGCAGAGCATGTTTTCTCCTTTCCTGGGTTTTGTTTCAACGATTAGATCGAGCGATAGCGCCCTTCTCTGACCGGGTGCGGAGCGGGCAATTCCATGTCGGCGTAGCCAAGCGCGAGATGCCCCACCCCGATCCACTCGCCCTCGAGACCGGCGCGTTCGAGGATTTCCTTGCCGAGCGGCGTTTCCATTTCTTCGCGGGCGCGGTGGATCCAGCACGATGCAAGCCCCAGCTCGTGAGCCTTGAGCATCATGTTGCCCATCGCGAGCGAGCCGTCGTATACCGCAGTATCGGCGGCGGCGTTCGCCACCACGAGCAATATCACCGGCGCGAGATAGAAAGGATCCGGAAGTCTTCCGGGCGGCGGCGGACCCATGATCTCCGCATTCAGTTTGCGGATGCGAGATTGCAAATCCTTGTCGTCGATGCGGATTATGGCGCTGGATTGGCGGTTGCGGCCGGTCGGCGCTTCAAGCCCCGCCTGCACGACCGCGTCAACGAGCTCGCGCGGCGGCGTTTTGTCCGCGACAAACTTGCGGATCGAACGCCGCGTGCGCACGATTTCGTCGAATGTCATCTTACCGGGCCTCCGTCGCCTTGATGCGGTCCCAGGCGCGATCGTAAAGCGCCTTCACGTCGGGACGGTCGTCAAAGCTCTTGATCACCTGACCGTATGCAATCACTTCGTCAGGCAGGATGATGAGCGCGCGATAATCGTCGTCAAGCGCATCGATGCCGGGCTTCACGGGGTTCGGCCCGCAGATGTACTCCATGTTCGCCTTCGCGATTTCGCCGTCGTAGATGTGGTCGATGAACGCATAGGCGAGCTCCGGCTGCGGAGCGTCCGCGGCGATCACCATTTCGTCGAACGCGATTGCATAGCCCTCCTTGGGCAGCGCGAAACCGATATCGTCGCGCGCCGGAGCGCCGGACTCTTCGTCCCCGACGATCACCTGCGTCGCGTCGGTGGAATAGCCATGACCCACGAAAGTTGCGCCGGAGGCGACTTCGGTCTTGTAGCTTTCGGCGTCGAACTTGCGCACGTTCTGACGCCACTTGAGAACCTGCTCGACGGCGGCATCGATCTCTTCCGCCTTGTCGGAGTTGATCGAATATCCGAGGTACATGAGGCCCGCGCCAATCACTTCGCGCTGGTCGTCAAGGAGCGAAATCTTGCCGCGCAGCGCATCGGTGCCGAGAATCGCCCAGCTCGCGATGTTGGCGTCGGACGGAATCTTGTCCTTCAAGTACATGAAGCCGGTGTAGGTCACGGCATAGGGAACGTTGAACTTGAACGTGGGGTCGAGAATCTGTGCGGCAAAGCGCGGATCGAAATTCGCGCGGACGTTGGGGAGCTTCGTGTGGTCAAGCTCGACAATCATTCCCTCGCGGGCCATGGTGGCGATCTGATAGCTGGACGGCATAATGATGTCGTAGCCGGTGCCTCCGGCCTTGAGCTTCGCATACATCGCCTCGTTGGAATCGAAGGTGTCGACGACGACAGTGCAGTCGTTCGCCTCTTCAAACGCCTGAATGACTTCCGGCGCGATGTAATCGCTCCATGTATAGATGTGAAGTTCCTTCTTCTGTTCGCAGCCTGCAAACACAAGCGCGGCCAGCGCGAGGGGAACGAGTTTCTTCATTTTATTATTTTCCTTTCTTGATTGGAGTCTGTTTGCCTGATATCAGTTTGCTGAGTCCCACTAGGACGCAAGTGAAGATGAGCATCAGCGTGGAGAGCGCGAAGACCGTGGGGAGATTGCGGCTGTGCTTCGTCATGGAACTGACGTAAGTCGGGAAGGTATTGGTTCCCGCGCCGTTTACGAAACTCGTGATCACCACGTCGTCGATCGAAAGCGTGAATGCGAGCAGCCCGCCCGCGATTATGCCGGGCATAAGAATCGGGAGCTCCACATGGAAGAAAGCGTACCACGGTCCGGCACCGAGATCGTAGGCGGCCTCGGTGATGCGGTCGTCGAAGTCCTGCAAGCGCGCGAGCACCGTCATCACCACATAGGAGACGCAGAATGTGACGTGGGCGATGAGGATCGTCCAGAAGCCGCAATCAACGCTCGCCGCGACAAACAGCATGAGGAGCGAAATGCCGATAAGAATATCCGGCATGATGAGCGGAGTATAGACTAGCGCGTGGTGGATCGATTGCAGCCGTCCGCGGAAACGGTGGAGCGCAAGGGCGGAGGTCGTGCCGAGGACGCAGCTTATCAATGTCGCCAGTCCCGCGATCGTGAGCGAAAGCCAGAACGACTGCATCAGACTCTTCACCGAATAGTCGCCGGTGAAAATAAGCCGGTACCACTTGGCGGTAAAGCCGATGAACTCGCCCTTGGAATCGAAGAACGACATGGAAATGCCGTTGGGGATGAAACCGTAGACGACCACGAGAATGATCGGCACGTAAAGGAACGCGAGCGAAAACGCGAGCACGATATTGGCAAAGAGCGAACGCTTCATCGTCACACCCTCCCTACCATGGTTCGCGCGGTCTGCTCTTCGAGACGCTTGCGCCCGATGGCGTCCTGGCGCTTCTTCCACCACATCGCAATCGCGATCGGCACCAGGACGCTGACGGCCATGAGCGTAGCCAGCGCGGAGGCGTGGGGAATGTTGCGGTTCTGGATGGCGCGCATGAAAATCTTGTTGCCGATCAAGACGCAATTCGTGCCGCCGAGCATCTGCGGAATGACATAGGATCCAATCGCCGGGATGAACACCATGAGAATGGCGGAAACCACGCCTTGGCGGATGCCGGGAATGAAAATCTTGCGGAAGGCGTAGAACGATCGCGCACCCAAGTCCCTCGCGGCCTCAAGGAGCGAAAAGTCGAACTTCTCCGCAGCGGTGTATATAGGCATGATCGCAAAAGGAAGGAAGGAATATACGGAAACGAGCACGACCGCCGCCTCGCTGTCGAGGATCGTGGAACTCGCCGGATCGATCGGACCCGATCCCGCGAACCCGAGCCACACGAAAAAGTCCTGGAGAAAACCGGGCAGCCAATCGAACAGCCAAGCGCGAACGCGCAGAAACACGAAATAGCAGCTCTGCAGCCAGCCTTCCGGATGAAGCATCGTCTTCCACGCAAAAACCCTCACCACGAAACTGGTCCAGAACGGCAGCATTATCGATCCGGCGATGATTGCGCGCCAGCGCTGCGGCATCCTCGCAATCGCGTATGCGCACGGAAGAGCAAGCAAAATGCACCACACCGTGATTTCAAACGAAATCCTGAGCGTATTCCACACGATCGCAGGATAGTCGGGATCGACGAGTTCGCGCCAAGTATCCAGACTCCATTCGCCAACGCCGCCGTTGGCGGTATGGCCATGGAAAGTGAACGCGAGGACGATGACAGCCGGAATCGCGAAAAAGAGCGCAAGCCAGGCAAAGCCCGGTATCGTGAGAAGAGCTTCTTTCTTCGTCATCTTCACTGCTCGACCTCTACCATGTAGCCGTCGTCCGGGTGCCACCACATGAACACCTCGTCGCCCCAGGTGATGGTTTCCTGGTCCAGAAGGAAGCGGCTGTGCGGCTTCATCGACTGCACGAGCAGATTGCCGCTTGTGACCCAATATTTCGTATACACGCCCTGATAGACGATGTCTTTCACCTTTGACGGAAAGATGTTTATCGATGCGCCCTTCTCCGGCAACGGCGGATTCAGCGTCACGCGGATTTTCTCCGGGCGAACCGAAAGCGAAACCGACTGGCCCGCCTTGAGGTTTTTGTCGTTGAACGCCTTGATCTGCGGAAAGCCGTCGACCGCGAGATAGCAATAGTCGCCGTCGATTGCGGTAATTTCGCCTTCGAAGAAATTGGTGTCGCCGATAAAGCTCGCGACGAAGCGCGACGCCGGAGCCTCGTATATCTTGGCCGGACCGTCAAGCTGCTCAACCTTGCCCTTGTTGATCACGGCGATACGATCGGACAGGCTCATTGCCTCGCCTTGGTCGTGCGTGACATACAAAAAGGTGATGCCGACCTGATCATGGATCGTATCGAGTTCGATAAGCATGTGCTGACGGAGCTTGAGGTCTAGGGCGGCAAGCGGCTCGTCCAGCAAGAGCACGCTAGGGCGGTCGACCAGCGCACGAGCGATGGCCACGCGCTGCTTCTGTCCGCCGGAGAGCTGGCTTGGATACTTCCACGCCTGATCGGAAAGCTGGATCATTTCAAGGATGTTGTCGACCGCTTCCTCGATTTCCGCCTTCGGCTTTTTCGCGAGTTTGAGCGAGAATGCGATATTGTCCCAGATCGTCATCGTCGGGAACAAAGCATAGTTCTGGAACACGGTATGGATGCGCCTTTGATTGGGCGGCAAATCCGTTATATCCTTGCCTTCCAGATAGATGCGACCGGAATCTGGACGCTCGAATCCGCCGAGCATTCTGAGCAACGTTGTCTTGCCGCAGCCGGACGGTCCCAAGAGCGAGAAAAACTCGCCTTTGCTTATGGAAAGCGAGACGTCGTTCACCGCCGTCATGGCACCGAAGCGTTTCGTCACATGATCGAAAACAAGGAAGTCGTTCATGGAATGGTATTATATAAAATATCCCCCTGAAACGCAATACCCAAAAACAAAAATTTTCCGCGCCCCGCCGCGACCATCGCCGCGAACCCCCGCCACCATCATCATTTTCTTCATCGCCGTTTTCCTTTCCATGGTCATTCAGGCAGGCATGGCGTCAAAAGCGCTACAGTCGCGATTACTGCACATATTATCCAAAGCATTTTCAATGCCACTTTTCGCTACACATGTCTGGTTCCTTTCATTTACCGCCACACAGGGATGAACAGGAAATCGACGGCGGTTGCGTCAGTTTCGGGGTCTGACTCATAGCGGAAGAACCGCCAGAGGAAGGACATCTTCCTGTAGCCATCCGTCCTTGAATCGTACGTAAAGCCAGGAAAGACGTCCAGCGAAACATTGTCGTCATTCTCCGTCCAATCCCAAAGCTTCCAAAGGATGTTGTGCCGCGTATAGGTCGTGCCTTCCATCCTGTCTGCCTTGCGCGTGTAGTTGTAGAGGAACACCAAGAATGAAAATGCATCATCCTCCTTGTCCGAAACCTTCCTGCGCGTCTCGGTATCGAACAAAACGCGGCGTATCTCCTTTCGGTTGACGAATAGATAGTTCCCGACCTTGCGCGACGCCGCGATCTCGTATCTGTTCGTAGCCACGCGATTCCATTTGTCATGCTTTCTGCCGCGAACATCCCTGTCGTCGTCGGATAGGAGAAAATATGTCCGGCAGTCGCTGGCGTGGAATGGTTTCGCAGCCGGCAACTCCTCGGCATCAATCCACGCCGCCTTCTCGTCGTAGTCCGCATGCTTCTTCGTGTCGAATATCGGGAATACCCAGCCTCCTTCCGTGCCGCCCGACCTAAACCCGGCCAGACCCGCAATGAAATACTTGTTGGTAGTTGTTCCGCCATTATACGCCGTAGCTTCCCGGCTGTACGGGATCGACCAGAACGACACATCATCGCGGATATAGAACGGAATGAACCATTCGCCATCACCCGCCTTGCCGTATAGCGGAGAGACGAACGAATCCTTGTCGCGGTAAAAGAGCGGGAATATCCAGTCCGCATCGCCGCTTCTGCCGTAAAGCGGCGTCACGAACGAATCCTCGTCGCAATACCAGAGCGGAAACATCCACATCGCGTCCCCGCTCATGCCGAAAAGCGGCGTCACCAGCTTGTTCGCGTCATGGTAGTAGAACGGGAACACCCACGACGCCGCATATCCGCCGTTCGTCGCCGTGTTGCACCCCGCCAGCCCCGCAAAGATTCGCATCTTCACCATACCGTTCTCTTCGTAGCGCGAATACGGCAGCGAATAGAAGTCCCCGCGATCCCACAAATAGAACGGCAGGAAGCGGTGATCGCTCCATTCCCCGCTCCTTCTGTTCCACCCGGCAAGATAGCATATCGCCCAAAACTCGCTTTGGTCGGACGGGTAATGCTTGTCGGACTTCGGGAACGACTCGTAGTAGTAGAGTGGCCATATCGTATTCCAACCACTCCCCGATGCCGTCCACTCTGCCCACACGAGTGGAAAGACGCAAAATCCACCGCCTCCTCCGTCTCTAGACCAGAAAAACGGGAACACCCCCGCAAATTTGTGGTTCCACCACAAGGCCGGGAACAGGCAGAGGTATGGGTCTTTGTCGTAACCCCTGCCCCAGAAGAACGGAAACACTCGATGGTCGTTATTGCCTGTATCGAACTGCGCAATCGGCCACAGCACGTTGTGTTCTTTGCCGTACTGCGAATAGAGCGGCCTGAACGCGAAATGTCCGTCGCCCCACGACACAAGCGGCCAGGCCACCGACCCGACCGGCTCGCGCCAGTACGCAACCGGCCACAAGTTCACGCGATCCTCCACCGCGCCAGTGAACTTAACTTCGTCGCCCGTGTAGAACGGCGTCGAGGAAAATTCCTTCGTCGAACACCCTACCGCCGCGAGCGCGAGCGATGAGACAAGAATCAGCCTTCGCAAGGATACGGCTTGACAGGTCATTCGTGCAATTGGTTTCATGGTTTTAGAACATAGTGTGTGGAGCGGCCGGCGCCTTCCTGCCGCAAGATGCCTTTGGCGACCAAATCGTTGATTTCGCGCGAGGCGGTATCTTGCGACACCTTGCAGAGCTTCGCCCACTTGGACGAGGTAAGATTGCCCTCGAACCCGTCAAAGAGCATGTTCAGCACCTTGCGCTGATTCTCGCCCAGCGGATCCTCCGCATGGACGCGCCAAAAGTCCGCCTTGGCTAGAATCCCCACGAGACACTCCTCCGCCGACCTCACGGAGCGCAAGTGGCAGTCCAAAAACCACTTCACCCAGCGCGTCGCATCCATCGTGCCGCGTTGCGCGCGCTCCAGTTCGCCGTAATAATCGCCCTTCTCCTTCTGTATCCCGGCCGACAGCGAATAGAACCGCATCGCCAACTTCTCGCCTTTCGCCAGCATATATTCCGTGAGCGAACGCGCCAGCCTCCCGTTGCCGTCGTCGAACGGATGCAAAGTGAGGAACCAAAGATGCGCGAGCGCGGTCCTTACAAGCCAAGGCGTTCCGGGCACTTCATCGTTCACCCACGCGAGGAACCGCGCCATTTCGTCCGCCAACCTCTCGGCGGGCGGCGCGGCAAAA
>OCTX012287820.1_pt1 | contig 55026 bp, 26 predicted proteins | sample 1539691 | NCBI WGS metagenome assembly OCTX01 (sample SAMN02144231, study PRJEB22623) | gut metagenome | biome: sheep rumen | host: Ovis aries | place: New Zealand
GTTCGGGTACATCTTGAAGAGGTTGTCGAGGGTCGGGGTGCGGGCGGCCTTGATGGCGTTGCCTTCGACCTTATCGGTGATGCCAAAACCATCCATCACGATGGTTACGACCGGTCCCTTGATGCCGGGGAAATTGGAAAGCTTCTTGAGCATGATTTACTCCGTTGAAAAATTTACGGGGTAAATATAAAAAATTGCCCTCCAACAAAAAAGAAACCCCCACGGAGGGGGCTTCTTTAAAAGGCTTGGAATCTAGATTACTTGTAGTAGGTGATTTTGATGGAACCCTTGGAGCCGCCTTCCGTCATCGACTTGCCAGCCATGAACGGGTATTGCTTACCATCGGCGGTCGTCACAATCACCCAGGTACCATTGGCGAGCTCGTCCTTGAACTGGCGGACAGATGCCTTGAAGTCTTCGAGGCAGAGCGGGACCTTGTCCGGGAGGAGACCGTTGGTCTGGGAGTAGTTGTCCTCAAAGAGGGTGACGCCTGCAGCAGGTGTTGCATAGGCTACGCCGTCTTCGAACGAGATGGTGATGTGCGGATTGTCGGCGAGGCCCGTCTCAAAGTTGAGAGCGTGCTGATCGCTGCCGAGGCTTGTAGAAAGCGTGATTTCGTGTGCGGTGACTTCGGTGCAAACAGCGGGTTCAGTGCTAGAAGAAGACGGCGGGAGGTCGGCTTCGCACTGGTTCTGTTCGCGAACAAAGGAACCGGAAGTGATTTCTTCGGGATCGTCGCCAAAGACGCTGGTGTAGATGACCGTTTTGACGTTGGGTTCCTGAGTGCTGCTGTAAACAACAATCTGCAGGTGGAAGTTGCCGCAACCGTTCAGCTCGGCGGTTTCGAAGGTCTTGCCGCTAAGCGGGATCAACTCGGTGGGGAATACAACGCCGTCGAGAGGGACGGTGACGCTCTGGTTGATGGTCTTGTCGTCGACCACAAAGAAGCGGACGCTGTCGATCTTGGTTACAGCTTCGGGAGAGAACGACGGGTCGAGGGTGATGCCTTCCATGTTGAGCTGGATAATGCCGCTAATCGAGACGGTGCTCGACTTGGGGAGGGCGCTGATAGACAGCGACGTGCCCACGCTCGAGAACATAATCGGGTTGATTGCAGACTGTTCCGGGAGGACCACCGGGTCACCCTGGGAAGGAACGGAGTTCGGCTGCGGATCGTCTGCGCTGCTGCTGGAATCGCCGCCACAGGCGATAAGACCAAAAGTGGATGCGAAAACGGCAGAGCCAAGGAGAATCTTTTTGAAATTCATAAGTTTTACCTCTCTAATCTTTGCTCTTGAAAATACACAAAAAAGGGGCGGAGTGCAAACTAAAAAGAGTAAAAAAAAGCTACAAAATGGCTGAAAAACGAAAAATAGTGCGAAAAAGCACTTAAACCAGCCTTTCGTAAAGGCGGGTGAAGCGGCGGGCGTTCCTGCTGTTGCGGACGGCTTGTCCAAACGCCCCCGGGGCGCTTAGCACCCACACGTGCCCCTTGGCCCTGGTGACTGCCGTGTAGACGAGGTTCCTCTGCAGCATCACGTAGTGGCTGGCGTCCAAAATGACGACCACAGCGGGGTACTCGCTGCCCTGGCTCTTGTGGATGGTGCTCGCGTAGGCAAGCGTCAGTTCGTCCACTTCGTCGCCCTCGTACTCCACAGTCTTGTCGTCGTAAAAGACCGTGATTTTCTCGGAGTCCTTTGCGACCTTGAAAATGATGCCCACGTCGCCGTTGAACACGTTTTTCTCGTAGTTGTTGCGGACCTGCATCACGCGGTCGCCGTCGCTCCACGGGACGCCTCTCAGCTTGTGGCGCGCCTTGCCCGGATTCAAGAGCTCTTGCAGGTAGTGGTTCAGTTCAAAGGTGCCGAGCGGCCCCTTGCGCATGGGCGTGAGGATTTGCAGGTCGGCCTTGGGGTCGATCTGGATCTTGCTCCTGATGCCTGTGGCGAGGAGCCCGCGCAAAATTTCCTTGGCCTGTTCCGGCTCGTCGTAGGGCATAAAATGGAAGTTCGGGCCGTCAATGGGCGAGGGTGCAATACCCTGGTTGATTTTGGCGGCCTTGTCGGCGATGTCGTTCCCGCCCGATTGCCTAAAGATGTGCTGCAGGCGCGTCGTCGGCATTTGGGGGCAGCGGATGAGGTCGTTGAGCACGTTGCCGGGGCCCACGCTCGGGAGCTGGTCGGCGTCGCCCACGAGCACGATGCGCGTGCGGTAGGGAGTCGCGGCGAGGAGGGCGGCGCAAAGCCAGGTGTCCACCATGCTGAACTCGTCCACGATCAGGAGGTCGCAGGGGAGCTGGTTGTCGGCGTTCCTCGAGAACTTTCCGGTGCCGGGGTCCACCTCCAAAAGGCGGTGCAGCGTGCGCGCGGTAATGCCGCAGAGGTCGCCCATGCGCTTGGCGGCGCGTCCGGTGGGGGCGGCGAGGAACACGCTCTCGTCCATCTTTTGCGCGAGGTGCAAAATGCACTTGAGAATCGTCGTCTTGCCGGTACCCGGGCCGCCGGTGATAACGGAGATGCGGCTTTTGAGCGCCATTTGGATGGCGTTTCTTTGGATGGGGTCGAGGGTGATGTGATTCTCCCGTTCCCAGTTCCCCAGCTCTTTTTCAAAACCTTCGGTGGGGAGGGCGCTTGAACCGAGGCGCCTCAAAATGTTGTCGGCAATGTCTTGCTCGGCGCGGAACATCGCCGGCGAAAAGCAGTCGTCGTTGACGCGCTTGATGCGTCCCTGCTTGCAGACCAGTTCGAACTGCTCCAAAAGGCTGTTGAGGGTGTCCTCGTCCTCGGGCAAAATGCGCAGGTTGCGGATGGTCTTTTCGAGGAGCGTGTTCTTGGGCAGGTAAGTGTGGCCCTCGTTAAAGCTCGCTTGCTGCAGCACGTACAAAAGCGCCGCCTGCAGGCGGAGCGGGCTGTCTTTGGGGATGCCGACCTTGGCCGCGATCTCGTCGGCGAGCAAAAAACCGATGCCCCACACCTCTTCGCAGAGCAGGTAGGGGTTCTCTGTGACCGTCGCGATGGTCTCTTGCCCAAAGCGTTGCCACAGGCGCTTGGCGACGCTCCCCGTGATGTTGTGGCTGTACAAAAAGAGCATGGTTTCGCGGCTGTGGCGGTTCTCTTGCCAGCTCGCCAGGAACGCCTCTGCCTTTTTGGCGGTGATGCCCTTGATTTTTGCCTTGCGGAAAATTTCGGGATGGTTGTCGAGAATGTCGGTGGTATTTTCGCCGAGGGCGTTGACGATGTTCTCTGCCGTCTTTTTGCCAATCCCCTTGAAAAATCCGCTGGCCAGGTACTCGACGATGTTGTCTTGCGCGGGGGGTGCGACCTCGAACGCGCTACACTTGAACTGCTTGCCGTACTTGGGGTGCGTGCCCCACTCGCCCTGCATTTTCAGCTTTTCGCCGCTCCGTAAATCGGGAAAAGTCCCCGTCACCACGACGGGGGCTTTCAATCCATCTACGGTCACGCGAAAAACGGAGAAGCCGTTCTCGGGACTATGGAAGGTGACATTCTTGATGACTCCTTCGAGTTCCATTCCTTATTTGTCGGTCGCCTTCGGGTTGAACTTGTTCTTTTTGTCGAGGGACTCGTCCCACTTGTCGGCATCAAAGTTCTCCCTTGTCGAGAGTGTTTTGCCGCGTTTGCAAAGGAGCGTCACAAGGCCCGTCGCCAAAATCACGGCGAGGGCGATGGCGGTATTGTAGTCGAGGCCAAAGCCGAGCGGGGCGCCCTTGAGGTTTGTGGGGCTCACCCAGAGGATGTAGGCAAAGCAAATGAATGACATGAACCAGCAGGGGCAAAGCGTAATCCAGAAGTTCTTCTTTTTACTCCTCAGGTACACGGTCGCCACGCAGAGGCTGCAAACCGCCATGAGCTGGTTGCTCCAGCTAAAGTAGTTCCATAAAATGTTGAAGCCTTGCGGGTTCAGGTTGCTCCAGAAGATGATGGCGAGGCAGATGGCGAACATGGGCACGGTGAGGAGCAGACGGTTCTTGGCCTTGGCCTGGTCAATGCCCGTGAGTTCCGCAATCGTGAGGCGGAGGCTCCTCAGGCTCGTGTCGCCGCTCGTGATCGCGAGGATGATGACGCCCACCACCACGAGGATGGAAATCGGGGTGAAGGGGATCACTGTCGAAACGAGTACGCTCAACACCTTCACGCCACCGGCGCTCATGAGCTGCGGCTGCATGTGGTAAATGAACATACCGCCGGCTGCCCAGATCATGCCGATGAGGCCTTCGATAATCATCATGCCGTAGAATGTCTGGCGACCGGTCTTCTCGGTCACCTCGGTGCGGGCGACAAGCGGGCTCTGGGTGCTATGGAAACCGCTGATGATGCCACAGGCGATGGTCACAAAGAGCATGGGAATAACGGGCTGGTGGCCCGGATGCTGCACAAAGTTCGAGCCGAAGTCGCTCAGGCTGATTTCATCGAGCACGTTTAGGTGCGGGGCGATGCCGATCATGATGCCGAGCGAAGCCAATATCAGAAGCCCGCCAAAGATCGGGTAAATGCGGCCGATGACTTTGTCGATAGGGCAGAAGGTGCTAATGAAGTAATAGGCGAAAATCACGCCGACCGCAATCCAAAAGAGCGTGGGCGAAACTGCCGAGCCCACAAGGATCGGGGTGTTGACAAGCTGTGCCGGCGTGTTGGTGAACACGGCGCCCACGAGGATGAGCGCGACCGAGATAAGGGTCATCACGACCTTCGAGGGCCCCTTGCCCAGGAATTTGCGCGAAAGGGCGGGCACGTTGTAGCCGTTGTTGCGCATGCTGACCATGCCAGAGAAGTAGTCGTGCACGGCTCCGCCAAGCACGTTCCCGAGCGGGAGAATAATGAACACGATGGCGCCGAACTTGATGCCGAGAATCACGCCGATCACAGGGCCGATTCCCGCGATGTTCAAGAGCTGGATGAGCATGTTCTTCCAGTGCTTCATCGGGACGCGGTCGACGCCGTCCGGGATGGCGAGCGCAGGCGGTTTGCGGTCGTCGGGGCCGAAGACTTTTTCAACGAACTTTCCGTAGGTGAAGTATCCTCCAACGAGGATGGCGATACCAATTAAGAATGTAATCATGTTGTTTGCCTTCTTTTTGTGTTAAAACTTATTCTTCTGCGGAGTCTCCTTCGTCCGTAGTGCTTGCGCTGTCGTTTTCGGCGCTTTCGTCGGCAGCTTCGCCAGCGGTTTCGTTGGTGTTGCCGTTTTTGCTGTCGTCGGTATTTTTGCTTTTGACGGGATCGTCTTCGCCAAACTGCTGCCTAAAGTAAAGGATGTTCGTGGTGAAGCTCGACTTGCCTGCGTAATCGAAGCCGACGACCGGGTGGAACGAGGTGCCCAGCTGGAAGGCGACGGCAATGCCGAATTTGAAGCCGTTATTGCCCTTGACCGAGATGTTCGGGTTGATGGTCTGCCCGTAGTAGCCCACGGGTTGGTTGTTCTCCTTGGTTTGGCAGGTCAGCTTGCCGCTCGATTCCATGTTGGCGTACTGGTAGCCGAGCGTGAGCATGGCTTCCACGAACTTGACCGGCTTGTAGCCAATGACGGCGTCGAAGGTGAGGGCGGTAATGTCGAGGTCCAGCGAACCGTCGTAGTCTTCGGGCTGGTAGCTGATGCTGCTGGTGTTGTAGCCGAACACGAGGCTCACGTCAAGACCTTGCGCGGCGGGGGGCAACTTGTCGCGGAACAGGTGCCCAAAGCTGTATTGCAGGCCAAAGCCAAACAGGTTGAACCCTTGCAATTCGCTAATGGAGGGGAGCATCATAAAGCGGAGCACGGCACGGGCGTGGTAAAAGCTTGCGCCAAGCTGCAGGTAGGGGTAGGTGAAAAAGCCGAGCCCGTTCAGGGTCTCGTTGCCGTAAATGGTCCAGTCGGTCGCGGCGCTGTCCGGGTCGCCGTGGGTGCCAAAGATGGTCGGAACCTGTTCCGGGTCCCCGAATTCATCAACCTCGGTAAACTTTTGGTCGTCGCTTCCAATGGGGATAAGCGAAATGGGAAGCCCCGCTTCAAAGGTGAAACTTTGCGGGACGCTCGCGCTCACGTACCAGTTGCTGTTCAAAACATTGCCCAGGTTGTCGATGATGGGCTTTACGTAACCGGGACGGTTAAAGAATCGAGCGACACTCGGGTCTGGGTTGGCGCGGTCCTCAAAGGCGGCGAGAGACTCGTAAATGGAGGCCCAGCCCTTGTCGTCCATGGCGCAAACGGAGGCAACTGCCCCCAGGATAATCAGGATTGTCTTTTTGGCAGTCTTTTTCATGCCGCCAAAGATAGCTAAAAATGGGGTTCTTGACCGAGGGCTAGAACTGGTATTGGAGTCCCACGGAGACCATTACGTAGGTCTGCCACAGGTAGGGATCCAGGTCCAGCGTCCCGGTGGCCTTGGAGTTGACCGCCTTGAACCAGTTCTCGTAAATCTTGATGGCCGGGACCATCGAGAAATTGTCGGTAATGTAGTAATGGATGTTTGTGATGAATGCGAATCCGGAGCCCATCAGCTCGGAATTCTGGATTTTGCCGCCAATGTAGGCGGAATTCTCAGTCTTGAGGTTTGTGTAAGAGTAGCCAATGCCCGCGCCAATCTGGAAGAAGTCGGGCCAAAAGAAGTTGTACATGAATTCAAAACCGAAACGCCAATAGGTGTATTTCTCGGTGACTTCGGGGTTGTCGATGAGTTCGTTGGAGGAGCTCCAATACTGGAAGTCTATATCTAGCGAAAAACAGCGGATGTTGACGCCCAAGGTGATGTCGGGCATGGGCATGATCTCGATAGCGGGGGTGTAGATAATGGATTTTGCCCCTGTGGAATCGGTGACAGAAATCGCCTTTTCGTTGACGTCACCCCTGGTGGCGACTGCGCCGAATCCTAAGTTGACATAGTAGGATCGTGGCCAGTAGCCTTCATCCTCGTCGGCGTGGGATATTGTGAATGCGCACAGGAGTGCGGCGATCGTCAACAAACGTTTCATAACAGTCCTTGTCCCAAACCGTCCCGTTTCCTAACCCGTTATGCCCTTTTTTGAGGGCAAACCAATAATAGTAAATTTACAAAAACATTAAAGGGCGGAGTAGTGGAACATGGCGTCAATGCATTTTTTTGCGGCGACGCGCACATTTTCTTCCAGATTCACGTGTTCCGCTTTTTCGGGGTGGCGGAGTGTCTCGAGGATGTTCTCGAGCGAGTTGCTCTTCATGTACTTGCACATGCTGCAGCTGCCGACGAACTCCTTGTCGGGGAACTCGTAGTGCATGCGGGCGTTGAGGCCGCATTCGGTGAGGAGCAAGAACGGCGTGCCGCTCGGCTGTTCCTTGATGTAGGTGACCATCTGGCCGGTGCTGCCCACATAGTCGCTCAAAAGGGCGACTCCCGGGTGGCATTCGGGGTGGCTCACCACTTTGAGGCCCGGGTTCTGCGAGCGGAAGAAGTTGATGAGTTCGGGGTCGTACGTTTCGTGCACGTAGCAGCAGCCTGTGTGGAGTACGATTTTCTTTTTGATGCCCTGGCGGTTGAGTTCCTTCTGCAGATTCTCGCCCATCAGGCGGTCGGGAACGAACACGATCTTGTCGTTCTCGAGGGACTTCACAATCTTGAGGACGTTGCCGCTGGTGACGCAAACGTCGCAGGCCGCCTTCACGTCGGCGGTGGTGTTGATGTAGCACACGAACGTGTGGTCGGGGTACTTTTTGCGGAGCGCCTGCACCTCTTCGCCGGTAATGGAGTCGGCGAGGCTGCAGCCGGTGAGCGGCCCTGGGATGAGCACGTCCTTGGTGGGGTTCAAGATTTTTGCGGTTTCGCCCATGAAACGCACCGCCGAGAACACGATGGTCTTTGCCTTGACCGTTGTGGCGTCCTGGCTCAGCTTGAAGCTGTCGCCCGTGTAGTCGGCGACGCCCAGCACTATTTCGGGGGCCACGTAGCTGTGCGCAAGGATCACGGCGTCGCGTTCCTTTTTGAGCTCGTTGATCTCGTTGATGGTCGAGATCATCTGCTCGCACTTTTCCATGGTGTAGGTGCAAAGGACTGCACCCGGGTGGATTTTGTTCAGACGGTTGTAAAGCTCTTCTGCGGTCATGCCGCCAAATTTAGCAAATGGGGACGTCAATAGCCAGCCCATTCTGCCGAAATAGACGGGCTCGCCTTGCGAATCGCTTCGTCCTCGGGCGTGTTTTTTGCCGGGGCGATTTCGCCCGCGGCGATTTTCGCCTTGATTTCGTCAAAAGTACGGGGAGGCACCGAAGAGGGGGTGTTGTCGCCCAGCACCTTGCAGGGGGCGGCCTCCGATTCTTTCGCCTTGTCCTTGACGGGCGTGTATTCGCGAGCGGCGGGAATCTTGTAGAACTTGTCCTCTTCGGGGCACCATGCTGTAAGGCTCTTGCCGTAAACACACCCCGAGTCGAGACCGATGAATCCAGGGACGTGTACAAAGCCCTGCTTGGCCCAGTGCCCAAAAATCACGAGCTTGTCCCATTGGACCTGCTCGTACCAGGGCTTGTCATTCCAGTAACGGATCGAGAGCAACACTTCGGGGTTCATGTCCTCGAGGTGGGATTTGCCCGGTTCAAGGCCCGCGTGCACCAGCAGGGCGTGTGGCGTGTCGCGCCACAGCGGCCACGTTTTGACGGTGTCGCGGATGTAGGTCCACTCTTCGAGCGAAAGCGCCTTGAAACGCTTGCGCTGTTTTTCGGTCCAGTACGACTCGGGCGTTTGCATCATGCGGATGAGGTGCTCTTCGTGGTTGCCGCGTACGGTCAAAATGCCGCAGTCCTCCACAATCTTCATCGCCCGCATCATGTCGGGACCCTTGTTGATGATGTCGCCCGTTTGGTAAAGCGTGTCGCTTCCGCGAACATAGCCGAATGCGTCCAGAATTTTTTCAAGTTCGTCGGCGCAACCGTGCACGTCACCTATGTAAAGAGTCCTAGACATAATTGATAATGGGTGATTGATGATGTGAAATCTTCTATCTCTAAGTTCTGCCAACTGAACTGTTTCATACAAGCATCTATCTCTCGTCTGAAGGCGCAGCCGCCTATAGGTGTACTGCTTGGCGCAATTTGTTCATCTCGTCGGCGGTGAGTTCGCGGAATTCGCCGGCGGGCAGGTCGCCCAGCTGAATATGGCAGTAGCTCACGCGTTTGAGGTCACGGATCTCGTAACCCACGGCGCGCATCATGCGGCGGATTTCGCGGTTTTTGCCCTCAATGAGCCAGAGTTCCGCGTAGTCCTTTTCAAGGTACACGTCTGTCGCAAAGGCGATTTCTTCTTCGGCGTTCGGGTCTTCGGGGTCGCGGATGTCCACGCCGTTGACCAGCTTTTGCGCGGCTGATTCCGAAAGTGGACGTGTGGTCCATACAAAGTAGCTGCGAGGGATTTCGTAGCTCGGGTGAGTCAAGCGGTGCAGCAGTTCGCCGTCATCGGTGAACAGCAATAGACCGCGGCTCTGCAGGTCGAGCCTTCCCACGTACTTGAACGTTTGGTATCCCGGCGGCAGGTAGTCGTAAACGGTGCGGCGGCCTTGCGGGTCGTCCTTGGTGCAAACGCAGCCTGCCGGCTTGTGGAATAAAATAGCCTTCGTTTTTTTTGGGAGCGTCGCGCGCTTGCCATCGACCAGCACCTCGTCCTCGTTTTCGTCCACCTGGTGACCGAGGTCGCTGATGGTCACTCCGTTGACCTGCACGCGGCCATCGGCCACGAGCCCGTCGGCGGCGCGGCGACTGGCGAGCCCGCTGAGCGAGATAAACTTGTTGATGCGCATCATGTTTCGGTACTGTCCATTTCGATTTTGAGCGCCTTCACCTTGCGCCACAACGTGGATCGGCTAATGCCCAGCTTTTCGCAAATCTCCGCCTGGTTCCCCTTGCACACCGAGAGCGCATGCAAAATGTGACGACGCTCCATCTCTTCGAGCGAAATGATTTCGTCCTCGGATTCCTGCGGGGCGCTCTTGCCGGCGGGGCGGGCGATGGCGTTGTTGCGGGAATTGCCTGCGGTGGGTTCGGCGGTGTGGTTCTCAATGGCTTGGACCGGCTCCACGACGATTTCGCCGTCAATAGCGTCGCTCTTCATGTGCGGGATGGCGAACTGCTTTTCGCGCGCCTCTGCCTGTACTTCTTCGGGCAGGTCCTCCAGGCGGATGACGCCGTTCTCGGAGAGCACAATCGCGTGCTCCACGATGTTCTCGAGTTCGCGGATGTTGCCTGGGTAGGGGTACTTGGTCAGCGCGTACTGCGCTGCCGGTTCCAGGTCCAGAATCTCCTTGTTGTGCGTTTCTTTGTACTTCAAAATAAAGTAGCGGATGAGCGTCGGGATGACCGGCTTGCGTTCACGCAGGGGAGGGAGCTGCAGGTGGAATGTGTTCAGACGGTAGTAAAGGTCTTCGCGAAAATCGCCTTGCAGCATGGCCTGCTGCAGGTCGCGGTTGGTCGCGGCAATCACGCGCACGTCCAGGTAGCGGGCCTCGTTTTCGCCTACGCGGCGAATCTCGTGGCTCTGCAAAAAACGCAGCAACTTCACTTGGGTCGCCGCCGAGAGCTCACCGACTTCGTCGAGGAACAGTGTGCCGCCGTTCGCCGATTCAAACAAGCCCTTCTTGTCCATGGTAGATCCGGTGTAGGAGCCTTTTTTTGCTCCAAAGAGTTCGCTCTCGACCAGGTTCTCGGGAATCGCGCCGCAGTTGACCGCCACAAAAGGTTCGTTCGCACGCTTGCTAAAGCGGTGGACTACGTTCGCCAAGAATTCCTTGCCACTACCCGATTCGCCGGTGATGAGCACGGTACTCGTGGTGGGGGCAATCTTGTAGACCGTCTTTAAAATCTTGCGCATCTCGGGCGTGTCGCCCAGGAGGCTGTCGAGCACCTGCGATTCCATCAGTTGGTGCGTGCTCTTGTTCTGCTGCAGGGTCTGGATCTTTTTGGCTGTGTCCTCGAGCTGCTTGAGCGAAACCGGCTTCATCAAAAAGCTGTTGGCGCCGCGGTTGATGGCGCTGGTGGCGCCGGGCCAGTTTTTGCTGTCGCAAAGCACAAAAATCTCGATGCCGTGATTTTTCTCTTTGAGGTAGCTTACCATGTCCATGTTTTCGAGAGTCAAAAACGGAACTTCGATAAACGCGAGGTCTATCGCTTCGTTTTTGACTAAAGGCATGAGCGCGTCACTGTCGGAACACACCAACAACTCGGTGTCGGGCATGAGCCAGGAACGCTGGATGTCGCTGATAAAGGTTTTATCCAAATCGGCGATCAAGATTTTCATAGATTCTCGATTACTGGTGGTTCTGAATGATTTCCTCGACCTTGGCTCTGATTGCCTGCAGGTCCACGGGCTTGTTGAATGTGGCAGCCACGTCAAAGTGTTGTGCTGTCACCAGGTAGTCTTCGGCTGCGGTGCGTCCGCCACCGCTCACGGCGATGACGCGGTCGCTCATTCCCATACGGCGGAGATCCAAAATCACTTCGTAGCCATCCACATCCGGCATAATGATGTCGGTGATAATGACGTCGAACTTCTTGTTTTGGTACAGGGTCTTGGCTTCCTTGCCGTTCGAAGCAGTTTCCACCTCGTAGCCCTTGATTTCCATGGCCGATTTCAACATGAGGTTGAATTGTTCGTCATCATCAATAATAAGAATGGTGGACATGATCACTCCTTCCTTTTATCGTTAAATTTCTTTGTACAACTTCCAATATAGATTAAATTTCGTGCCTTCGCCAATGGTTGTCTGTATTGTGAAATAGGCATTGCCCTCTTTTAACAGGCGTAAGGCGCTCGAAAGCCCCAATCCCAGGCCTTCGCCAGGGGCTTTGGTGGTAAAAAACGGGGCAAAAATGCGTTCCAGCGTGCCTGAGTCCATTCCGGTACCGGTGTCCGAGACCGATATCTTGACGTAATCCCCGGTCGGGATGGGGGGCGCGTGCGGTGACACAATCTGCTGCAACAGGGATTCCTTGGTGACCGAGAATCCGAGGGTGCCGCCCGTCTCCTTCATGGCGTAAACGGCGTTGTTCGAGAGGTTGCTCAAAATGCGTTCCATGGAAGGCGCCTGCGCCTTGACCTTGATGGAGTCGTCCAACTGCTCGGCGGTAATTTTGATGTTCGGCGGCAAGGTGATGATGAGTTTGTTGATGACATCGCGCACAATGTCGGTGGGCGGGAATACAGTGTCTTCGATCTTGCTCTCGGTTTTGCCTCGCACGGTATCGAGCAGCACGTTCAGCGATTCCTTGCCTCGTTTCGCCGCCTTTGTGGCTTCAAGAACAAAGTTGTTGGCGCTGTCGAGCTGGGCCTTGACTTTTTTGTCGGAGGCGTTGCTGCTGACCGTCCCCAAAATTTCGTGGGCGAGCTCGCAAAATCCGATTTGAGAACCGAGGATGTTGTTGTAGTCGTGGGCGAACGCGCCGCATGCCGTACCCAAGTCCTCAAGGCGCGAATGGATGATCTTTTGTTCGCGCAGTATGTTGCGCTCGCGCTCTAGGCGTTTTTCTTCGGAAAGGTCGATTTTTAGCCCAATGACCTTGTACGGCGGTCTGTTGGTAATGATGGGGATAAAGTGGTTCTGGTAGGTGTAAACCGCTTTCTCGTTTTTGAGGTCCATCGAGGCCTGTTCTTCGGTAATCACGTTGTGGTTGGCGTCCTCGTAGCTCGTGAACACGCTGTTGATGCCATTGTCGCGAGCCTTTTGCTCGTAGGGCGAAATACTGTCGATGGGGTCGGTCGTCTTATTCAGGTTGCCGCGCACGGCAATGTCTTGCTGGTTTTGCGTTTGGTAAACGCCGTTCTCGTTCTTGGACCAGAACTGGAAGGGCAGTGCGTTGATGAGGGTGACGTTGACGTTCTCGGTTTCCTTGGATTTTTTTTCGGAGATGTCCAACCGGTCCTGGTAACGGATAAGGTCCTGCTTGTACTCGGCGAACTGGCGGTTGAGCGTCTTGATACGTTGCTGGTAAAAGAGCAGGTTCGTCTGGTCGCTCAGCAAAAGCGCGTTCAGCGTGGTTGTCATGGACTGGTGGATCCCAAAGAGCCCCACGTTGAAGGTGTGGAGTTCATCCTTGATTTGAACCTTGACGTTTTCGTAGTAGGCTTCCTGAAAAACGTCAATGCCCGGGAGCAGGTCCTGGACTTTGATTTTTTTGAATTCGGCTTCGGAACACTGGAAAAGCTGCTGTGCGGCGGGGTTGGCGTAGACGACATCCCCTTTGGAACTAAAGTACAGAACGCCGTCGCTTAAACGGAGCAATAATGAATTCAGGAACCAGTTGGAACTTTTGTTCTTGAACGAGATGGAGGTAAAATATTGCCCGTCGATAATGGCGATGAACAGGGCGCAGTACTGGAACCACTGTAAAAAAGTGACTTCCCCTCTGTCCATTTTAAAGTTGTATGCCAGCGGGAGCACAAAGTCGAATGTGATTGGCAGAATGATAAAAAAAGTGAATGCCGCCAGCATGTAGGTGCCAATTTGCGAGAGCGACAAGTCGCTCGACAGGATTGTCTTTTGAATCAAGACGTAACCGGCAGAGACCAAGGGGGTCATTACAAATATGGCAAAGACGATGGAGAAAGCGACGAATACAGGGCGGTTCTCTAGCCCGTTAATGGGCAGGCTGAAAAGGGTCGCCATTTTTTCGGGAATGGTGCAAAACAGTACGGTCAGAGTAATAACCGAGAGACCGCCCAGTATGTTCATGACAGTCCAAACGTGGGTGTGCCTGATTTTAAAATTGAGTTCCCCCACGCGGTAGGCGGCGTTGCCCAACTGCACCCAGGCGAGCGCCTGGATGCCGAAAATGACTTGCCTAAAAATGGTATGCTCGTAGCCGCCGCAAAACAGGTTTCCAATAATGTTGGCGTTGTTCCAAATGCACAAAATGACTGCATATTGGTAAACCGGTCTTGGCAGCTGCCGGCTCCTTATTTTTTGGCCAATGCTAAAGGGGAAAAATACGGCAATGACCAATGCAACACAGGAGAGGACCAGTGTTACAGGGGAGCTGGAGAATAAAACTTCGTGCATACCGATAAAAGTAACTCTTATTTAATGCGTTTTATACCAAAGGTCCTGGTCTTGTCGTAAGAATCCTTGGCGCTAAAGCGCTCCTGGGTCTTGGCGTCCTTGGTGGTGCTCGGTATAAACTTGGTCTTGAGTTCAGCCTTGTAAATGTAGGCGCCGGTGCCCACTGCCTTCCCGTCCTTGGAGCGAACGCCCGTATTTTGGGTGTTCGTCCATTCCACATACAAGGTGACCTTGTTGTTGTCGGAGAGGTAGGCTTCTGGAGTCACATCATAGTTGCCCGAAATACGGTTCACGAAGGTGCCCAGGTTGGTATAGATGGGCATGTCGTACTTGATTTGCAGGGACTTCCAGGCGGCCGGCTCGTTCTTGGCGGCTCCACGGGGGACGGTGAGGTCGAACACCCAAACGGCGCCGGTAAGCGGTGCAACCGTGGTGTCTATGCCCTTTTGCAGAACAAGCCCGGTCTTGGTGTCGATCAGGTCCAGCTTGCCGGAGGCCTGGTTCTTGATGAAAAGGCGCATGGTCGGGTCCTTGTCGGTCGCCGTGGCAATGGAAGAATTGATATTGGAAACGGCGCTCTTCACGTACACGTTGAACGTGATTTCGGGAGTGCCCTCGCTACCGATGGTGACCCACGGGTTGTTGGTGGCGGGCGAGTTCCCGCTCATATCCGCAAAGGCGCTCTGCGCTTTGGGGGCAAAGCGGGCACGGTCGCCTTCCATAATGAATTCGCTCGAGGTGTCAATGGCGTTGAGCGTCATGCTCTTTTGCACCCAGCGGTAAACATTGTCTTTGTTGACGGCGAGGTCGTCGCGCTCGCGCAAAAAGAGTGTCCGCATAGAGTCGATGGTCTGCACCGGCTCGCTTATGAACAAGGTCAGGTTGTTGAGACCGGTATTTTGCAGCGAGGCCGAGACAAACACAGGACCCACATGGTCTTCGGCGTAAATGGAGTTGCTCTCGTAGGCGGCTCCGGCACCCAGGTGTTGCACGGCCAGGCCGGCACCCACAAGTGCTTTCCCGTTGACTTCGCCGTCGTACGGACCGTTGGTGTTGCCTAAAGCGAAGGGCTTTGCCAAGGTGAGGTGCAACGATTTTGCGTCGGCGCTGAACTGGAGCGCCGACTTTTCGACGGCAAGGGTCTCGGGGGTGGCGCTGCCGAATATGAGAGTCAGGGAATCGGGCATGTGCTTGGCGTCAACCGCCTGCATAAATTCCACTTCGGCGTATTCGGCAATGCCGTCTTCGTCCTTGTCGTCGATCAGGGCCGAGACCATGGGAATCGGGCGGATCTTCAGCAGCACGGTGACTTGCTTGGGCGTGCAGGAACCAAGCTCGTTGCCCGCCAAGTCTCTGATGGGAGTTGTCGGGATTAGTTCCACAGTCATGCCTTCGGTAATCAGCGAGCCTCCGCCGGCATCGAACGCAATCTCGAATTCCCAAATGTTCAGGGAGTCGTTGTAGAGCCTTACGTTTTTCACCGTGGGGGCGATCTCGGCGGAGTTCACCTTGAGAGGCCATTCGGCTGGTGTCTTGATGGGCTCGCTAAACTGGATGTAAACGAAGTCGCTCGTGGCGTCGTTCAAACGCTCCAGTACTGAGACCGAGACCAGGTTGGGCGGCATGCCGTCTTGGTAAAAGTCCTCTGCCGTCTTGACCCCTTCCTGAGTGTTGCTGATGAGCGAGATGAATCCAACGGGGTTCGTGTTGATGGTCGTGTCGTTGATGCCTGCGCCAACAACCAGTTGTTTGCCGTTTTGGGCAATTACATTGGTCGAGGAGAGCGTGTCCCCGCGGTAAACGAACTTGATTGAGTTGAAACTCTGTCCTTCGGTGGCGACGTACTCGTTCGAAAGCGTAATGTCAAAGGCGTCGGGGATGTCGTCGCAGTCGGTGTCGACCATCTTGGCTACGTCAATGATGGGCCAGGGCGGCAATTCTTCGATAATGAGGACTGCCGTAGCCGGGCTGTACGTGTACTTGGCGGTGTTGTTGCCAAGCGCCTTGAGGATGGTTGTGGTCGCCGTCTCGGAACTCACGTAGAACACGCCTTCACCGTTGATGATGTCGATCTTTTCGACAGGGTCGGCAGACGTGGGCGAGGTGAAGAACTTGGCGTATCCCGATTCAGAGGTGACCAGGACGGTCAGCGGATCTGTGTCGAGCAGAGCCATGTTGCTGTCGAGCAACTGCACGTGGACCTCGACCATCTTGCCGGTGTAGAACTTGACGGTGTCGACGGTGAACCTGAGGTGGCGCTGTTCCGGTGGCGTGGTGATGGTGTCAACCTCGACGTTGGTGCGGACTACGGCGCAGGCGCAGTCGTACTTGTTTGTGGAACTCATGTTTGCGGCGTGGTTGTGCCAGCTGACCCATTCGTAGTAGTTGTTGCCGTATTGCGCCTTGTAGGGGAAGTTGAACGAGAGGGAGTCTTTGCGAGGCGCCGAGGGGAATTCAACGAAATCAATAATCGACAGTGCGTTCATTTCAAAGTCATCTAGGAATCCTGTCGGCGAAACACGGCTGCCGCCAATATAGGTTATGTTGCTGTCGGTAGTTTCTAATGAACTGTGCGGGGTTACAAACGGGCTTGTAAAGTTGAGGCTCACTGTACGCGGCATTTGCGGGCCGGTTTCGGGCGTGTAGTCGGGGCCATAGCCGTAAATGTGCTTGCCGTGGTAGTAAACCACTACATACGGGTCTCTTGTAAAGGCGGGGACCCTTTCGCCCTTTGAGTTGACTTCAATTAGGGTGGTCTCGGAATTGCTGAAGTACGGGGCCTGGGTCAGGTCAATACCTTCAAATTGCTCCGGGTCGTCTTCGGCATTATGCGCAACAAGGGACCATCCCTCGGTAAAGTCCTTGAAGGTTCCTGTCATAAACTTGAGTTGGAACAGCATTTGCCCAGAGACCTTTAGGGTATCCCCTATGGTAATGGGTATGTAATACTGGTCTTTTTCCAAGGTGGGCGACCCGAATGAGATGCTTCTTATTGAGGTCATCGTTCCTTCGCCGCCCCAGTTTTGGGTGAGGGGTGCCCACGAAATGGGTTGGAAGGTTGAACTCTTGCCAAGGTAGAGGCGAATCTCGAAATCGTGGAACGCCATCGTGTCGTTGTTGGCGATAGAAACAATGAACTCGTGGCAGTCCTTCCAATCGGTACATTCTGCTTGGTAAGAAGTGGGCTTTATATAAATGTCCAAGTCGGCGTAGGTGGAGTATTGTTCCGTGGTAAAGCTGTAGTAGTTTCCACCGTTGTTGTCTGTGGTTGCTCCCGAGGATACGCTAAAGTAGTAGGTGGTGCCTGCGCTCAAGTTTGTAAGCAGGACTTCGTGGAAAAGGACTGCGCCGCCCTCGGCGGGTTGCGATTCGGTAAGATTCGAGCTGCTGGTCCCGTAGTTCACGATTCCGTTCAGTCGGTCGCTGCTCCACCAGTAAATCTTGGCGCTGCGGTTGTCCACCTGGCAAATGGTGACGCCGCTGATGGTGGTGTTGAGCGGGGTCATGGTGAACTGGTACCATTGACCGTGATTGTCGTCGGTGCCAATGTTGTGCTTGACGTCCATGCCCTCCAAGAAGAAGTAATAGGTTTGGTTGGGTTCGAGCCCGTCAATGGTCAACGCACCGCCCTTGCTGGCCGTGGTCTGCGTGACGGATTTTGCAGTGCTGGCGTCGGGTGTGGTGTTGTAGAACACCGTGGTGAGGGCGACTTCGTTGGCGTCCCAGCTAATGGTGGCCGAGGTATTAGAAATGGGAACTCCGGCAACATTGCTGTACAGGGGCCCTTCGGCATCTTCGGGCAGAGTCTCTGCTAGGCTTTGGGCTGGGATCAAAAGCTGTGCCGAAAAGTCAATGCACGTTTCGGTAACTGTCCAAAATTCCCAATAATCTTGCAATACGGCGTCGGGGAAGGTGCCGCCCATCAAGGCGCCCAGTGGGCAGGTGTACTTATAGGGCATGCCGCCAGCATTGTATCCGTCGGGGTTGGCGGCACGGTTGTGCGGGTGGTTCAAGTTTTTGTCGCCGGCACCCATCAAGAACGAAACGTCCCACGGGTTCGCGCCAAGGCTATAATAAATGTTGTCGAGGGCAAGCTGCTTGTATACATCCTTTTCTTGACCGGTGGTGATTTCAGAAAGCATAAAGATGGCGTTTGCCGCGCCCAGATTGTAGCGGTTCAATCCCCAGCCGCTGCTGGTCCATATCAGGTTGTAAGGAGGGACCGCCTTGACCGCTCCGAAACGGTTTGTAAATCGCGGAGTGCCTTCAGAGCCATCGTCGGTCAAACGACGGAGGCTGTTGGTGGACCGCTGTATTAATGTATCCCTTTCCAGTTCTCCAACGCCGTAGCTAGCCGCGGTCTCTTGGTCCTTCAAAATGAGCTTGACAAAAGAGAACAAAACGTGGGCGTGGATGTTTTCGTAGTCCGTCATCCAGCCGCCAGGGTAAAATCCGCTTGTGAGGCCAAGGTAGCCGCCCTTGAAGTAGGGACCTGCGTCGTCGGGCTCGTTGTTGTAACCGTAATTGGTGGAATTGTCGTTGATTGTCAAATCTTTGTACAGGTCGTTTTGGTAGGTGGGGTCGGCGGTGGCGTACCAAAGCGCCAAGGCGGCTGCGGCCGCATTGTCGGTTCTGTTGGTTATGTTGGAGCTTCCGGTATAGAACCCCTTCAACTTGCCGGTTACATTTAGGTAGGATTTTTTGACCACATTTGCGTAGATGTCTTTTGCCGCTTCCAAAAGGGAGTCTGCATAAACCGGGTCAAAAACATACCAGGCGGCTGCCACTTCGGCGAGGACAGCGGCATACATGCCCGAAACGTTGCCGGCAGAGTCTGCCACATCGCGGTCGGGCCCTCCCTTGGAATGGGGCTGGGCATCCTGCTTTTCGGGCACGTCCCAGTATTCATGGTCCACCTGGTCTACGCCAACCGAGTGGTACATGTCGCCCTTGGCAATCAACCCGTCTGCTTTAGACGCCTTGTACAATTTGAAGATAAAGTCTGCGCCAATCTTGGCTTCGTAAAGCAGGTCAGGGATGCCGTCCGTGATGGCTGTGTCGGCGTAGGAGTTGCCGTAGCGGTCCTCTGCCTTGTCTTGGTAAACCAGGTATGTGGTAATCAAAACGTAGGCTGCAAAGCCCAGGGTCTCTGAAACTTTAAAGTGGTCTCCGCAGTCGTGCCAGCCACCGGTAAGGTCGTGGCCTATTTTAGAGCCGTCCTTCAAGTGGCAGGCGGCATGTGTGTGTGATTTTGTATTTCCGCAGCGTTGTGAGCCAAAGAATTGTAGGGAGTATTCCAAAACCGAGTTGAAAATGGACGGGTGAACGTGGAATGTGGCGGAGGTGTCTCCTCCGCAAACCACAAAGTATTCGCCTATGGTCGCCAGTTCGCTAAAATCTGCTTTGTATAGGGCCTCGGTGCCTGCGACAGCGGTTGCGGAGTCTGCCAGGCTGAATGAATACAAGGTGTTGTCGTTTCCCGCTTTAAGGACTCCCGCCACCCAAAAGTTGGGCTTTGGCGCATTGGCGTCGGCTAAGGTGAGATTTTTTGCAGAAATTACGTCTTTTTTTGTATTCGCGTCAACGACCTTGAACGTTTGTGCCGAGGGGTCCGCCACATAGGCATACTTGTTGTCTTGTGGGCGGAAGCCACTTTGGTTAACACGAATTACGCGACGATTGAAAACGTTCATCGAGTCGAGGTACCTGCGTTCGTGAACCTTGTCGGTACGGTCGATATTGGGCAACTCTGCCATCGCCTGGTTGGCGAGGCTCAAACCCAAAAGGAATATTCCGGCTAATATCTTTTTCATTCTATTTACTTCTTTTTAGCGCGTTTGAAACCAAATGCCTTTGTGGTATCGTCAGAACTTGAACTCTTTTGCTGAGTTTTGGTGTTTGTTTCTTTTGCCTTGAAGGTGAACTTGGCGATGTATGCGCCAGTTCCGATTTTTTTGCCCTTGCTCGAAATGGGAGCTTCTCCATTGTGGGCGAGCCATTCCAAGTTCATGCGAATCACGCCGTCGTCCGAAATGACTTTGCGAACGGTTTCTCCGTTGATGGTTATGGTTTCGCTGTTGATGAATTGCCCCATGTTGTCGAACACTTCAATGCTGAATTTTACATCAATGAGATTGACAAGGGCGACCTCCCCTCCGAGGGTGTCCAATATAAGCGCCGACGGTAAAGTGATTTCAATGCCAAATACAGGACCTGCGTGCAGATAGCTATTGTCTGCAGCGTTAGTTGTAGCCATCAAGATGTTATTCATGATGTTGGTGAAGTATTCCTTGCCTTCTTTGAGTACCGTAATGCGGAAAGCTTCATCCTGGGCGGGCGGGAACGCGCTGTAGGAGAATTCGTTGCCGTTTGCCTTGGTGACTCCGTTAGCAAGCGTTACTTCGAACTTGATATTGCCCGCTGCGCCAGTGACCATCCTCCACGGATTTTTGTCGGTGGGACTGTTGCCGGCAACGTCTTTGTAACGGCTGAGGTTCATCAGAGGAACAAGCCTAATGGAATCGCCTGCATGGATGGCATCATCGGCGTCAGTCATGTAGGTGTATGTCTGTTTGGAACCATTCATCCTTACTACTTTGGAACTACGGAGGTATACGCCTGCGGTGGAACCACGTTTGCGCTCAATGTATTCCAGTGCATCGGAAGAGTCCGCGACCAGAGGCTCAGAAGCTATCACAGTAAGGGTGGTGAAACTGCCGCTGGAATCGGCCTTGGCTGTTACCAGAATTGGCGGACACTTGTCAAATAGTGTTGCTGTATTGTCGTCAAAGAATCCGCCCAAAGGTCCTTTGCGAGGCAATAAGGTGCCGTTGCCACCTTGTGCGCCATATGTTGTGTTGGCGTACACGCCTTCGGGGATAGGAATCCTAATGACCGTTGCTGTGGACTGTACCGTGTCATACCCGATGGTGACAATCTCCGGGATGAAGGTGGAATCTATAGTTGTCGTACAGTTGGTCTTGTCTTCTTTGGTGGTTATTGTCATAGAAAGAGTGTCAATGTGGTCTACCACGTCGGTCTCCAACCCGGTGATAGAATCAATGACGTAGACTTTCCTGGTGTTGTAAACGGTATCTTCCTTTGTGGCGCAAGTCGTGCTAGACCTTGTGCTCCAAGTGCCGTTAGCGGAATCCAACTGCGTAATGGGCTTTGCCGTTTTTTCGCCATAAATGGTGTCAAGTGCCCAGCCGTTGGTGGGCATGGCAAAGGCGTGGTACACGGAAGGGCTACCCCAATAGACGTCAATTGTATCCACCATGTCTTTGTCGCGGAGCGTCTTGGTGAACTCAATGTAAATTATGTCGGGGTTGCCGTCGCCCTCCTTGTCTTCGATGTAGGCGTACTTGACAGGGATAGGACGGATGGATTCAATGATGGTTACCGGGCCATTGCATGTCGAAAGCGGGTTTGCGGCCATATCACTAATAGAAATCCCTTCTGCAATTTCGGCCTTGTAATCTTGCTTTACAAGGACTCCGTCGGTATTGCCTTCAATAACGTACTGCCATGTTTTTCCGTTATCCGAGGTGGTAGCCTTAATTACCGAGATGGAAGATTGGTTCACTTCGGCGCCGTTATTGACAACGCGAAGAATCCAAGAGTTTTTGGACGGAATATTCACCGGTTCCGAGAAGGCTATTTTCAAGGTGTCTTGAACACGGGCGTGATTCTCGTTTTCAAGGATTGCCACCGAGGTGAGCTTGGGGGCGATTCCGTCAGAAATATTTGCGGTCGCCGTCTTGACGATATTGTTCTCGGTCATGTAAATGGTGGCCTTACCCACAGGTGCGGTGGTTTCGGGGACCAAGGACTCGTCTATGGCGATGACCGCCTCGGAACCAGATACGGTCTGGGTAGGCTTGAGCATAAAGCTGACAGAGTCGCTGTTGACCGGGTTTTCCATTTCAACAAGGACGCTGTCCAGCTTCAGCAAGGAACCGTCAAACTGGCTTCCACTGAAGGTCAGTGTCAGCTGGTCCGCCTTGGAATTGCAGTTCTCGTCTTGCATCATGACGGTTTGCGGAATCGGAGTGGTCGGGTTCGCGTAGAAGTACTGCGAAGTCGAGTCTTCGTCATCGTCGGCGTCAATGTAAATGACGTTGATGGTGTCACCGCCAACGAGGGCCACATTGGGGAGCACGGCGTTGGAGTTGTTCACAGCCGAGAACCAATCGCTTTCGAAGTAGCCGAGGGCTTCGTCGGTGCGCTTCAGGGTAACAGACGTTGCTTCGCCGGTTCTAGAGTTGTGCAGCGTGACAGAGACGGTTTCGTGCTTGTTGTTGTCCTTGTCGCTCACGAAGATCTTGAACTTCATGGGGTCTTCGGTAACAGGGCTCGAAACGGAGCTCCCGTCTTCACGGAGCAGTTGCAGCTTGCCGGCAGTACGGTCGCCCTTGCTAAACTGTACATAGTAGTTTCTGTTCACAAAGGCGCAACCGCCAAATTCCTGGCAAGACTCGCATTCGGGGTTTGGCCCTGCAAACACGGTGATGTCGACCTTGTTTGTGCCTATGGTCATTTTTACCGGGATGTTGAGCAGGTAGCGTCCTGTGGACGGGTCGTAGACTGCCGCAGTTTCTCGTTGAGCCTTGGAGAGGGCGACGCCGTTTACCCAGATGTCGGTGATGTAGCCGCTCTCGGTGACAACGGCGGTGCCGGTCGCATACAGGGTGCTCTTACTGGAGTCAATCTGAACGTATGAACCATTTGAAAGGTTAAAAGGAGGGTCGTAGGAAACAGTGAGTTTGTAGTCGGCACGCTTGGTTGCCATTTCGCTGTACGAGGGGCTGAAGCCCGAGATGAACTCATCCTTGCGGTAGACTGCAATGTAAGGATTTACTGGTGCATGTTCCTTGTCGCCTTGGTCCTTCTCCCATTCGGGCATGCCGTCGTAATCGGCGCCGTCGATTTCCCTTTTGTGCGGCGCCCAGCTCCAGTGACCGCCTGCGGCTGAGAAACGGATTTTCCCCGGTTGACGAAGGGTCTCACAACCGCCGTTTTGGTAAATGCCCGAAGAGAACCCGAGGTCAATGCGCATACGTGATGCAGACTTGATTTCGGTGCCGCCTAGCGGTATGGGGAAGTACCAGCCGTAGGTGCCTGTTGCCGCATCGTAGGTGTCATCGAGCCTGATAGGCACGGAATGACGGAGGTTGTAACGAATCATTTCATCGGCGGAGGAACCGTCGGTGGTCAAGCAAGGCTTGTTGAAGCCCGCTTCGTCGTAAGCCTGGCAAATGTCTTCGTCAATGAGCAGGGGGCAGGTTCCCGGTTGGTTGTTCTCGCCAGGTGTGGCCTCGATCTCATCGGGGCGTGCTGTTACGTAGAGGCGAAGTTCCAAGCTGTCAAAGGCTCGTTCTTCGTTATTGACAAGGTTCAGGTTCATGAAGTCGAGCCCGGTGAACTCGTACTGGTAGGCGGTAACGTCAAAATTGTAACGCGTGACAGGTGTCGTGAACTTGAGCGGAGCGCCCTTGTCGTTGATGCAGCTCCGGCTTCCGTTACTTTCGACACAATAATAGTAGGTCGTTTTTTCTTTGAGGCCGCCAATCTTTACGTAGTGGAAGTTGGTGGGGATTCCCGAGACATCGGCGTTGATGTCGCCCGTATTCCACTGCATTTTGTCGTAGCTGGTGAGGGTCGTGTCCCAATACATTTTGGATTCGTACTGGCCATTGGGAGTGTACCACATGATTTCGGCGCTGTCGGAGCTCAGGTTGCAAACTTTAATGTTCTGGATGTCGGCATCGCCTGGCGGGCTAACGAGCGTCGTAAACGAATAAGGGGTTGAGGTACTGTCGACAAGCCACTTGGTGGTGTAGGCCTCGCTGCGGCTGTTTATGGCAACGACCTTGAAAAAGTATGAAGTCCCGTTTTGGAGCCCGGTAAGATGAATCTCGTGAGACATTCCAGGCACAGTGTCTTTGACGGGGACGTTGAAGGGGCCGGTTTCGTTTGTGCTGTAGAGGATCATCGCAGTGCCGCGGATGTCCTGGGTGATTTTAACGATGGCGGAATCGTAGCCCACGTAGCGGATTTCAACGCCAATGTCCTTGGGGGCACGGTTCCGGTCCTCCTCTTTGATGACCATCGTCGCTGCGGCAAGGAACATGGATGTTGCGTCAATACAAGTCTCTTCCTTAAAATGGTCCTTCCAGCTATATGCCATGCCAGGAATCCAGGCGTTCCCTTCTTTGGGTGCAGGAGCACCAATGAGGGCGCCTACAGGGGGGGTATATTTGTAGGTGGCGCCGGGTATGTTTTTGCCTTCGGGGTTTGCTGCGCGGTGGTGGGGGTGGGCGTCGTTTTTGTCGCCAACGCCAATCAAGAACGAAATGTCCCACGGGTTTACGCCGAACAGGTAGTTCAACTGGTTAATGCCCAACTGCTTCATGGCGGCGGAGTTCCAGGTTTGCACGCCCTTTTGAGGCAGGCGGACGCCCTCTAGGTCTTTGGTCACGTCGACGTAGGCGAAAAGGTCAAAAATATTACCCGCTTGGTAACGGTTGTAAATCCATTCCATTTGGTATTGCATTTGGTACCACAGGTCTGTCGCTGTCACGATGGCCGTTCCGTTGTCGGGGTGCGGGATGGTGATGCCGTTTGACCCGGAGGAGGACCTTGCGGAGATATTGTTTGCGAGTGTGTAGGCGATGTTCTCGGCGTAAAAAAGTCGGTCGTCGTGTGAAATTCCAAAGGAAGCCGCGGTACTATCGTCTTTTAAAAGCAGCTTGTAGAATGAGTAAAGGGCAAAGGTCTCGACATCGGCCCAAGATGTGTTGGAGGACTTTTTCATGCCGTTGGGGGACGCGGCAAACCACCCGCCCCGGAAGTGGGCTACACCAACATTGTCGTCGTTGCGAAGGGTTTGGTCCTCGGCGGCGTCGTTCAAGTATTTCATGCCGGAATCGGGGTAGGTTCCATAATGGAGGGCGACTGCCGCGATACTGATGTCGTCCAGATATGAGTTGCCGCCGTTATAGGCTGCGCTAGACCATGTACCGGGTTCGGTATTGTGTACAAAAGGCTTTCCACCACCGTAGGTGGGGTTGCCGAGGGCCAGGTTCTTGGCAAAGTCGTACATGGCGACCGCGACCATTTTGCAGGAATCGGCGAAGGCCTTGTCGTAGCGGGCGTAGTCACGTCCCAAAATGGCGAGGCCCGCTGCAATTTCGCTAGAAACATTGGCGCCCAATTCGCCCAGGCGGACGTCTCTTTCGCTGGGACCGCCGCTGCCTTTGCGTGTTGCGGGAATGGCATCCTGGATTTCGGGCCTGGCCCACCAGCCGTGGTCGGCGCCAAAGTTACCAATAGAAACGGGCATGTTGTCGATGACGCCATTGGCTACGCGATAGGCCCTTAAAAAGAAATCGGCGCCGTGCTTGGCTTCACGAAGAATGTCGGGAATATCGTCAATATTGACAGTCTCGCCATGGTTGTAGGCGTAGTTGTTGTCGTCGCGGTCTGCGTTGCCAGCTGCAGTCGTGGTTAACACCATAAAAGAGAGACCTTGGGTGTAAGACTCCTTCAGGTGGTCTCCGCAGTCATACCAGCCGCCTTGCAGGTCGCCCTCTTTCACGGTAATACCGGCCGTGGAGCCTCCCGAGCCGCTATTTACGAGAGGGCCTCCGCCATCCTTGGTGTGGCTCGGCTTGTGGAACCAGGACTCCGAGTTGCCGCTACGGTTGATGCCAAAAAACTTTAACAGGGCGTCGCGAATCATGGAGTAAACTCGCTCGCTGATGATGAAGGTCGAGGAATATTGGTTGAGAACCTTAATGCGGTATCGGGTATTGTGGGCCAGGTTTTCTGCAAGCTGGGATAGGTTGCCAATGCAAACTTTGCCGGAGGGGCCCTCTGTCTCGGTGTTGTAGCGAACCTGGTCATTGGTCGCTGCATCGGTGGATGCTATTATTTCCCAGGACGATGACGTTGATAAACCAGAGGGCGTGAAAGTCCCTCCGGTTGCGACTTCGTTGCCGTCTAGGTCCACGATGGAGAAATTCTCGGTACAGTTCCCGCTAGAAACATAGTAGAACTGCATTTCGGGGTCGTCGGGAAGATAGCCCGCTTGGTTCACACGGATACGTCCGATGCGCATGTTCATTGCGTCTATAAAAGCCTGGTTCAGCGTATCGGGAATAAAGGCGTTTGGCTTAAAGTCCTGGGGTACGGAACCTACCTTTGGAACGGTATTGTGCTTGGAGGGGTTCGGAACAAAATGACTAAAGCTCTGCACGGTTCCGCCGTCGTCGACGGAAGCGGTATCCCATTTCATAGGCCAAACAGGGCGGATGAGATCATAGGGCGTCGGTTGTTCTTGATCGGCGGCAAAGGCGCATGACACAAAAAAGGCGAAAAGCAATAAAACAAAAGCCGGCATGAAGCCTCCTTTTCATAACATTGATCCCAATCACATTATGAAAATAGGCTTTTTAGCTGCTTTTGTCAAAAACGAAAGAAAAAAAAACGGACTAATACGGACTAAAAACGACTCTTTTTTTTATATTCATTCCTATGAGAGTGTTTAAAAAAAGTTTTTTGTTAAAAAGTGCTGTTTTAATGGGTTTTTGTACCGGTTTTTATGCCTGTGGGTCGGACTCCCCTTCGGAGTCTTCTCCGGGTGATTCCCCGATTGCAGAACAGCCGGTCAGTTCCGCAGACGTCCTTGTAGAGGGATCTTCGGAGTCTATTCCGTCATCGGCCGAACCAGGAACAAATGCGTCGTCCGCCACTGAAGATGTCGGCAAGTCCTCTGCATTGACGCCTAAAAGCTCCTCGTCCACTCAAAAACCCGCAGTTTCGTCGTCTTCCAAAAAGACTGAAACCGTGAGTTCCGAGGAAATTTTGAACGAACCCACCAATTTGGTTAATGGAAAATGCGGCCCGCAAAGTCCGATTGTCGAGCGCGACAGCATGGCCTCATGGGTTTTCACGCGTTCCTCGGGCGACGTATTTGACCAAATCTTGGCTCCATTCGTGTGGACGTTTGATGACGGCAAGTCGTTGCAAGGAAACGGGTTAAGCACTGTGAATCTACGTTATTCTAAATCGGGTGTCGTAACAGCGCAGCTTTCTGTAGATGGCAACGCCATTACCTGTAGTCCGCTGCAAGTCCAGGGCGAGCCGATTACTATTTCGTCTTGCAAGGCCGACAAGGCTGCTGCCAAGCCGGGTGATGTTATTACCTGGAATGTGGTCGCAGAGTCCAAATCTCCAATTATTTCGTATGATTGGTCCACTGATTTTGAAGGAGTCTCCATTACAGGTACTGGAGCCTCCGCTTCACTTACGGCGACTAGTGCCATGCATAAGAAAAAGGTGGCTTCAAAAGTCGTCGTGACCAATGAAGATAAAACAGTGCAAACTTACGCATGTGAAGGAGTCGGTGTAGTTGATCCGGACCAAGTCGATATTGTTTTATCCAAATCGGCTTCAGATTCTTCCAAGGCATTCCCGACAGCGCAAACAGTTGTAGTTCAATACCCCTCTGATGCCGTGAATTGCCAAATGATTTGCGGTGCCCAGTCTGATGGAGTTCTTCTGGATATAGACGGCGAAGAATACACGATAGATTATTCCTTGAACATTAGCCCGAAGGGTTGCAAAGATGGTGCTGCCGCCGGCACAAAAATGTCGGTGACCGCTTCTATGCGGGTGCTGTGCTATGTCGCGTACTAGCGGCGCTGCATGAGTAAAATCCGTTACGCTGATTTGAAAAAAGCCCGGCTGTGGTCGGGCTTTTTTTTTCGAAAGTAAAAAAAAGTTGTAAATTTTTGGTTGCAATTTATGAAAACGTAAGAAAAAAATTTTTTCTTCCCGTGATCTCCCCGTAAATATCTTTTTGCCTTTTTTCAACCAAAGTTAACCAAAAAAAGACTATTTTTGCATACATTGTAATTAATTTGTTCTACTAACACATGAATTAATGGAGTTGAATATGCATACAAAATTTGTATGTGGCGTAGTTGTTTTTGCGGTTGAAATGATCGTGTTGAATGCTTGCAGCAATGTACCTGAAACCGTCAGCGATGCCATAAACGAAGCCGAGGTTGCGCCTGAGGACTCGCTTGCTCCGGTAGATTCTACCCAAGATAGTGTTGAGCAGAATAAATATGTAAACGTCCTTTCAAAAGGCGAAACATTGAAGAGCCTGTCTTGTGATTCTGCCAAAGCAGGTGAATTTGCCTATGTATACGATTCCGCCGAAGTGTATTTGTGCAATGGAAAGGAATGGTTTTCGCTAAAGGGGGACGTGGGGCCCGAGGGCAAGGCTGGTGAGAATGGCGCCGATGGCAAGAGTGTTGAAGGCAAGGCTGGAGACAAGGGCCCTCAGGGTCCGGCCGGGCTTGATGGAAAAGGGTGTGTTGTTGCAAGCGATTCTAGTGGAGTTGTGACCATCAAATGCGGGGATGGGGAAAAGGCTACTTCCACAAACCTTTACAAGGCGATGTGCGGCACAAATCCGTATGACCCCGCAGAAGAAAACTGTTGCGGAGAAAAAATCTTTAATGCCGATTCGCAGTTTTGTGATAGGCGAGATAACCAATTGTACAATATTGCAAAAATTGGGTCCTATGTATGGATGACCGAAAATTTGAACTACAAGTACAGTATAGGGACCATACGTACTTATTGCTATGACGATGTTGTGGAATATTGCGAAAAATATGGACGCCTGTATACTTGGGCTGCCGCCGCCGACAGTGCCGCGTTATTCAGCAAGGATTGCCAAGGATGTGGTGATTTTGCTACAGAAGAAGAAAGGGTGAAAATACCTTCATCTATACAAGGTGTATGCCCTGACGGGTGGCATTTGGCGACTAATGATGAATGGGAAGATGCCGCAGCAAGCGACAAAGCTACAGACGAAAAAGAATATGGTTACGTCCTTAAATCCTCGTTTGGTTGGGCTGATCATGGTGATAAAAGCGGGAACGGGTCCGATGCCTATGGCATGACGGTGCTCCCCGCCGGAACTAGAAAGGATGCGGAGGATTATTCTAATAATGGCGCTTTGGCAAAATACTGGTCTACTGTTGAATATAGCTCTTCTACGATAATTGCTGTAACTTTTTCCAACGCGAATGATTACATTGGAATGCGGACGATAAGTTTTGCTTATGCTAAATCCAATGCTATTTCAGTACGCTGTGTCCAAAATTACGCTTCCACAGAGGAAGAATAGCATGAAATTTGTGAATATGAAAGGCTATCTTTCTTTGATTGCGTTGCTGGCCTTGCTTTTTTCGGCATGTGGTGATAGTTCAACATCGACGGATTCTTCTGGCGAAACATCAGAGGTTGCCGCAGAAAAAGAAAATGACACTGAAAAAGATTTGGTTTGCGATTCATCTGTTGTTGGTATCGTCGAATTTTTTGCGGATTCAAATGCGTCGTATTTTTGCGACGGCTCCAAATGGCGCCTGTTGAAGGGGTCCACTGGCAATAAGGGACCCGATGGCGAAAACGGCGCCAATGGCGCTACGGCTGAGCCCGGTGTACAGGGGGCGACCGGTGAAATTGGAGATGCTGGAGGTGATTCGGATGTGGATTGCGAAATAGCAAGTGACTCTGCCGGTATTGTGATCATAAAATGTAGCGATGGTACAGAGAACAAGCTGAACAAGGCGACCTGCGGCTCCCAGGTTTACGAACCGATGGAATATTTTTGCTCTGGTGGAAAGCTGTACGATAACAAGTTGTATATGAAGGACTACAGAGACAATCAGCTGTATCGGATTGTGACGATTGGCAGTGGGGATTCTGCCGTGATATGGATGGCCGAGAACTTGAATTATGATTTTAACGATGGTGTGCAAAGCTGGTGCTATGATTGTGAAAAATACGGAAGGCTTTACACTTGGGCGGGCGCCTTGGGAAAATCCGAAGAGGCGTGCGGTTTCGGAAGAAAGTGTCAAATCGGCTATCATGAACAGGGGGCTTGCCCTTCGGGATGGCATGTCCCAGATAGAGAAACGTGGATGGCTCTGTTCGATTACGAAAAAGAGGAGTTTACGGCTGCTGTTATGCTGCGTTCTGTAGATGGCTGGCCTTCTGGTAGTTTAAAAGCTACCGATGACCTGGGCTTTGCGGCTTTGCCGGGAGGATTTTACCGTGATGGACAATTCTATGAAACGGGTTCTACGGCTTTGTTTTGGACCGCCAGTTCTATTGACTTGTACAGCTCGCAAACTTATGGCATGAAACACAACGAGGTTGACGTTACCTACGACGGCCTTGAAAGGACTTACGGTTTGTCGCTTCGCTGCGTAAAGAACTAAAGTTAATATGGAGAATAGAATGCCAAAAAAACACCTGTTTTCAATGACTATGGTCGCCTCGGTGGCGTTTCTTCTTTCTGCTTGCGAAAATGACTCAACGCAAGTTACCGAGAACCACAATGATAGCTACTCGGTTCTTGAATCTGGGAAAAAGTTGAAATACGAACCCTGTGAGCCAGAGAATGCGGGAGCCCTGCTATTTGTTAAGGACTCCAGTGAAATGTACTATTGCGATGGCTCTGAATGGAAAACCTTGAAAGGGGCCGACGGCGAGAAGGGAGAAAAAGGCGATGTCGGAGAAACGGGCGCTGCTGGTGAAGATGGCGAAAAGGGCGTGAAAGGGGATAAAGGCGACAAGGGCGAAAAAGGTGATGCTGGCGAAAAAGGCGATGCTGGCGAAAAAGGCGAAAAGGGCGATGCTGGCGAAAAAGGTGATAAAGGCGATGTCGGAGAAACGGGCGCTGCGGGCGAAAATGGAAAAACCATGTGCGGCATGGTTGCCTATAATCCCGATTCTTCGGCTTGCTTTGACAACAAGTTGTATTCGTGTGAAGGAAAGCCGTATGACCCGAACACCCATTATTGCAGCTTTGGATCTGTAAAGGAATTTGGTTTTTTTACCGATACTCGTGACATGCAAACATATAAAACCATAACTGTGGGCGAAGGTGATTCAACTCAGGTTTGGATGGCTCAGAATTTGAATTATCATTTTCCCGGAGATTCCATTGAAGACCACTGTTATAATGATGACCTTGCCATGTGCGAAAAATACGGGCGTTTGTATTCGTACGCAGCGATGGCGGGCAAAACAGAAAGTCAATGTGGTTTCCATACCATATGCACTTTGACATTCCCGGTGCAGGGAGCCTGCCCTTCGGGTTGGCATGTCCCGGAACTATCGGAGTGGGATACGTTTATGGTTAACCATGGTTCGGAAAAGAATTGGGCTAATGGAATTCACGGCTACAAAGGAATGGATTCGCTTTTGTTGGATTCGTCCAAGTGGATTGGCAAGAAGGGTACGGATGCCTTTAGCTTTAATGCGCTGCCCGCAGGTTATGGATACATGACGAAAGGGACATTTGACGGGTTGGGATCGGTTGCCAATTTTTGGTGCTCCTACGGATTGGGTTCCGGAACAGAACGTGATATTAATGACGTTTTGTATGTTTTGACCATTTCATCTAGAGGAGCCGTTGCTGGCGAAGATTATACTGGAAAGGAATATCTCTATTCAATCCGCTGCGTAAAGGACTAGCCTTACCACCAAAGTTTTAGACGGAGGTAATCTATCGCCTGGTGGCTTAAAATCCACCAGAGCGTTTTTTTATCGGAATAGATCTTGGCGATGCCTGTCATTCCGGGGCGAAACCAGCTGGGCGTTTTTTGAGTGAATTCCCCGCGAACAAGGAATACGTTCTCCTGGTCTTTGATGGTTGCCGAGGGGTCAATTCTTTTGGAACGGAAGTGGAATGTTTGCTCCGGGTGGCTCTTGACCGCCAAGAGTCCGTCGCTACCGACCTGGATGTTGTCTATTTCAATCTCGTTGACATCCACCTCGACGTAGATGTTCTCGATGAGGGCCATTTGGAATAATTCCGACCCCTGGTTTACCGGGGCGCCGAGCTTTTTTTGCAAATCGCCTTCTACAATAATGGCACTGTCGGCGGTTGCCAATATAACAGATTTGGAGAGCTTGTAGCGAACTGTCTGCAGCTTGGCTAGTGTCTGTGCCAGCTGGGCTTGGTGGATTCTCATGTCGGCCAACTGCTGGTCTGCTTGGGCTTTTTGGATTTCGCGGCGGTTGTTTTGCTCCTCGGCCAATAGGTTCGCCTCCTCGAGTTTGAGTTCCTTTTGGTCGAGCCTTAAAAGTTCTTGCCCCTTGTAAACGATGTCGCCTGGCTTTACGCAAACACTGTCGATGTAGCCGTCAAAGGGGGCGGTCAGGTAAATGATTTTGTCTGTTTTTAAAATGGCAGGGGAACTCACCTTGTATTGGAGCGGGACCAATGTGGCAAACAGAACCAAAGCGATGCCCACGATGCCGAAAAACTTGGCCCAGGTGTGTTCGAATCCCAAGAGTTTCCCGAGAATTTTGCGGGCCTTTCGTGCCATGCGGGCGCCAAACCAGTTGCTACGCTGGTACAGGTCGAGCAGGCGTGCGCTAGTAAGCGTTGTCACCAGGTGGATTTCGGAGGCGTCCAGGTCTGTGAACGGTTGCTTGGTGCGTTCGCAGGTGATGATGGCTATGATTTCGTCATTCTCGCGGATGGGGACTGAAAGCAGGCACCCTGCATTGTAGCTTTTGCTGTAGTGCTCGTGGGCGCGGGTAGAAAGGGAGCTGTTCTCTGGGGAGGGTATCAGTATGGAGGCGTCCTGTTCGTACGCTTCTTCCATGGCGGCTTCCAGGTCCTGGATGACCTGCATTTTCTTTTCAAATCGGTCCGTGTGGCTAATGGCTTTGAGCTGGATGTAGTCGTGCTTGAGCCAACCAAGGCTTACGCGCTCGGCGTGGAGCCTGTCGGCGATTTCCCCGGTGAGGGCGAGCGTCGCCGTTTTGAACTTGTCGGCTTCGTTGACCTTCCTGGCTATGTCGAACACCGAGGTGAGTTGCATCACCTTCTTGTTCGATGAGTTCAGCGCTCCCTGAAGTGCCTTGATGAGGTTGCTCGGGTCGATTTTTGTACTGGAATTATTCACTTAACAAGTCCTCTCTCAGCAGTAGCTTCCCTTCGTGCCAACTTTCTAGGTGGTTCTGCAAAAGGAGCTTCCCCTTTGCCTTGGTCTCCCTGACGTCTATAATGTGGAGCGTGCGGATGGTCTCCAGGTGGCGTTTTTGCGCCTCACGCAAGTCTTCTTCGATTTCGAATATTTGATGGTAGTTGCTTTTGCCCGACTGTATTTTTTTGAACTCCTCTTCGAGTTCTTTCTCGTGGAATTCAACGGAAGTGACTCCGTACTGGTATTGCGAGCGGACTTCGGCGGAACGGCGCTTTAAAATGCGGTATTCCTCAAGGAGCTTGTCAAAAACGAGGGTGAGCCGTACTGTGGCGGCTCTCACGTTGGCTTTTTCCGCCGCCATTTGGTGGCGTTCCTTTACGTTGGCGAACAGCGGTACCGAAAACTCGAAACCTCCGGCGAGGACGGTTTGCCTGCGCTTGGTCTCCTTAAAGTTGTGAATGGCTGTTTTGGCGTTGTCGTCACGGCTGCGGATGCCGTAGTTCCCGATGAGGTCAAATGTAGGCAAAAAAGCGGATTTGTGCCCGTCGAGTACGGTTTCCTTGAGTTCTAGGTCCGCTTTTTGGAACAGGTAAACGGGGTGCATCAGCTTGATGGAATCCATTAGGGCAAGGGTGTCGGTGGTGACTGTCGTATCTATGTTCAAGTCGGGGTGGGTGGCGATGGGGCGCGGGTCTTGTATGTATTCCGATGAAGAAAGCATCAATAAAAGGGATAGCCGGGCACTGCGGAGCTTGTCCAGCGCATCCAGACGGGCGCTTTCGCGGTCGGAGTATTCGGCGACCGCCTTTTGGTAATCGAGAATCGAGAGCAGCCCGAGGTTTAGGCGCTTGCCGGCGTCGTCGACAATCTCTTTGGCGACGCTTGCCGATTTGGTGGCGAACAAAAGGATTTGTTCCGAATAATAATAGTTCCAGTAGGCATCGCAAAAATTCTCGATGATATCGGTCAGGGAGTTCCGGTATTTTTGGTAAGCCGCCTCCTGTTGCAGCTTGGCCTGCCTCAGGTTGTTCGTGGGGGCAAAGAAAAGGGGACCGTCTTTTAGAAGGTGTTGCCGGACCTCGGCGCCAAAGTACAGCTCAGAAGTGTAGTCGCTATGGGTGTAGGCCGCCTGATTGAACCCCACGTCGTACTGGGTGCCGGTGGGCAGGTTCCCCTGGATGGAGAGCTTGTATTCATCCTTAGTCTCTGTAAACAGGGCGCTTGGGGAATCGCCGCGTTCCTTGAACATTCGCCCTACCAGTTGTGGTTCAAAGTCTCCGTATGACCCCGCTGCGAGCTCTTTGCGGTTAATCCACTCGTATTTTGCTTCTTGCACATCGGAATTGTGTGCGATAACAACATTGAGGGCGTCTTCAAAAGACAAGTACAGGGAATCCTGTGCTTGCGCAAGGGCGAACGATGCGAGCAGGATGAAAAGCCAAATTCTCATTGCAACAGAATTTTTCCTGTGACACCGGGTTCAACGGCTTTGTCTTGGTTGTCGAATATGACTTTTACCGTCCTCAGCATGCTGGATTTGTCGACAACGGGTGAAATGAACTCTATTTTGCCTTTTTTGATGCGGGCGTTATTGCCTCCGTTGAGCTGGAGCTTCACCTGTTGGCCGATTTTTAGCCCGTTTGCCTTGTTTGCGATAATGTAGGCGGTCAGCCGGCACGTTTTGACATCGGCGATTTCTAAAACCGGGGTAAGGGCTTCGACGCTCTCGCTCTTGTGCTTGTGTATCGCGACGATTTCTCCGTCGAACGGCGCCAAAAGGTATTGTTTTTCTAGCTGGGCGCGGGCCAGGTCGTATTCCAGAGAATCCTTGCTCTTGTTGACCTTGGCCGTTTCCCATTCGGCCTTGGCGACCTTGTAGTTCAGCTCCTTTTCCCAAACGGCTTCGGCGCTTATGGATGTGCTGGTTTCAAACAGCTTTTTGGTTGCTTGGTAGTCTTTTTCGTAAGTGTCCATTTTGACCTTTGCGGAGGTCACTTCCGAGATGTCGTCGGCGGTGATTTTTGTGACGCGGACCCGGAGCTCGTCCTCCGTTTTGACGAGGTTCATGAGGGTGTCTCCCTTGTGGACGGCGTCGCCTTCCTTGACCCAAATGCTGTCGATTTTGCCTGGGATGGTAAAGCCGACTTTGGCTTGTTCAATAGGTTCCGTAATGCCGTCAAATCCCGCTGCAAAAGAACTTGCGGCAAAGGCAAAAAGGAACGTGACACTATAATGATTCATGAGGCTTTTAGTCTTCATCGTCGTCACTTGAGCCGTTGGGGGATGGGACGACCAATTCTGTTCGGAGAACAAACCCGTCCATGTACGTTCCGTCTTTGGCGTAAATAGTGATGTTCATGCCAACAGAGTCGCCACGGTCGCGGTCTATTAGGATGTCTTCGAGCATCTGGACGAACAGTGTGTCTTTTTTAACCCATGCGTTGGAGTTGGCGTAGAAACCGTTTGCGTAGATGGAACAGTCGACGCCTGCAAGGTAGTTCCACTGGATGCGGTCCGTATTGGTCGAAAGTTCCTTTGAAAACTTGACCCAAAGAGTGTCGTCGGTACCGAATACGGCCTTGTATTTTTCGTTGCTAGGCCATGTGTTGCTGGTGACGGCGTAAATGCCCTGGCTTGTGGTGAAGGCCGATTTCCCGCTTAAGCTTATGGCAATGCGATCGCCTGTCTTTTTGCCGTAGCCGACAATAGAGACGCTAATAGAGGCTTTGGGTGGGAATGCCGTGCTATGGTCCAAAAAGAGCGTGTCTTTGGAAAGCCTGGGTTCAACAAAAAAAGTGCCTGTGTCTGCATTGACGGTTACAGAAAGATTTTTGGAATCGAGCTCTTCTTTAAAAATGTAATACGGTGTTTCTAGTTGCGAAACGTTTTCGAGGCCGATCAGGTCGACGTCCATCACGTTGGATTTCTTTATTTGGGGTTCCGGGGTTATAAGGGTGTCTCGGGAAAGGTATATCCGGCCAATGTCCGTCGGGTTACTGGATTTTAGGCGAGGTAGCTCAATCGCGTCGGCTGTATAACGTAAGTCCTTGTAAACGAATGCCTCTACGATTAGCATGAGTCCGGTGTCGGCGGGGAGGTTCTTGAACGAAAACCTGCCGAGCGAGTCTGTTGTAGCTTCAAAATTTTTGGGGGCTGAATTGATAAAGGCGGTGTCCTGGTGGGCCAGATAGACTTTTGTTTTGGTTACAGGGACTTTTTTGTCGCTGTATTCGTCGTTAATGTACAGTTCTCCGGTGAGTTCTGCGTTGAGTGGGCTGAGCCGGACAACGAGTGCCGTCCCTGCGACTACGCCTTCCATGCGGCTGGATTCTCCGGAACTGCCTATGTTCAGCACCTTTGGGGCGTAGTATATGGTGTCTTTATTTTGGATTAGGGTGTAGCTGAAGGTGAAGTTCAGCGAACCGTAGGGGAGGTTGTCTATGAAAAAGTTCCCGTCTTCGTCTGTTTCTGCGGTTTCCGTATCCCCGTCGGAGTCTAGGTAAGAAATTTGCACTTTGCTCAGACCCTGGCCGTTTTCGGAGTCCACGACGGTTCCGGAGAAGGTCCACTTGGAGTACTCGCTGTCTTCGGAGTCCGAGACGGAGCATGCCGAAAAGAATGCCGCTACGGCGAGCGTGACTAGGAATAATGTGTTTTTCTTCATGATAGTCAACCAGTTATAGGTTTTGAGTCGTTAAAAGATAAAAAAAATGTGTTTTTCGTTCAATAAAGTGAACGTTTTTGTGTGTAATTTACCGAACAATGTAAAAAGAAATTAGCGCTATTTTCCCCCGAAATAGTTTGTTGTAATTTCTTTACAAATTTAGGCGTAGTGCAGAAGAGTAACATTTTTTTTGCAGGCGAACTTTTTTATTATTTTGTTGACATTTTTTTCTATTTTGCATACTATTATTACAAAATAATTAATGTAGTACAAAATAACCTTTAGGAGCTAAAAATGGCCGATAATAACGAAAAAAAAGACATCCAGTCTGAAATTGTATGGAATGATACCAACATGAAAAATACTTATGCGAATGCGACCAACGTCATTGCGGGTCGTGAAGAGGTCATTATGTTGTTGGGTGTGAATAATGCTTGGCAGATGGGTCAAGAAAAGGTGAAAGTCGACATTGCTGAACGTGTGGTGATGACTCCGTTTACGGCCAAGCGTCTTGCTATTATGCTTTCGGCCACCTTGCGTGCCTACGAGGCAAAGTACGGCAATATCGATATTGGTCTGACTGCCCCGGCGAGCAAGGATTCCTCTAAGTAGTAAATAAAATTTAAACCCAGGATTACGGAATGAGACTGAATTTTTGGGAGGCTGAAACGGCCTTATTGTGTGCGTTGTTCTTGTCTGTGTTTTCTTTGTCAATGACGGCATGCAGCAACGACGACTCTTCTTCTCCATCGGCAGTCGAGTCGGCTGATGATGAGTCAAGTGACAGTAAGTCAAGTTCTAGTAATAAAGACTCAAAGTCCAGTGGCAGCGAGAATTCGAAGTCCAGTGCTAGCGAGAACACGAAATCTAGTAGTAGCGAAAAATCAAAGTCTAGCAGCAGCGCGATGGCAAAATCCAGTAGCGACGAGAATTCGAAATCTAGCAGCAGCGGGAACTCGAAGTCTAGCAGCAGTGGGAACTCGAAGTCCAGTAGCAGTGGAACGGCGAAGTCTAGCAGCAGTGGCTCTGATTCGCCATCTTCTAGTGGCGGGATGAATCCTGGGGATATGAATACCGTGACTTGCGTTACGGAAGGCCTTGTTGTGTCTCGTCTTGACGATAAATACAAGCGGGTTGACTATGTTTGCAAGGATAGCCTCTGGATTGTGGTTGAACCGGTGTCTTCTTCGTCGGGTGCAATCCATTACGGAATGAGCGAACAGTTCAATTCTAGTGCGAGTTTCACCGAATTTGTTGACAAGAGAGATAAAAGTGTTTACAAAACGGTTGTCTTTAGTCGTGGCGGTGTGAGCTTTGAAATATTCGCCCAAAACTTGAATTACGGCAAGCAGATCATGTCTACAGCCACCGAGTTCGATGATTCTGTAGTTGAAAAGTATTGTTATGACGACGACCCCTATTTCTGCGAAAATGGATTTGGTGGACTTTATAGTTGGAGCGAGGCCATGGGCCTTCCCAAAGCCTGCGATTCCATCGCCATGGGGTCTGCCACTGCATGCCCAACCTCAATTGCGCCTGATGTAGAGGAATCTGAGTGGATTTACGTGCAGGTCCAGGGTATATGCCCCGATGGTTGGCACATTATGAACGAATTCGAGTGGACCAGCATGGTCGGATTGGAAAACTACGTGCTAGATCTTATGTCTTCGGAGTTCGGCAGTATGGATGATTATGGCGTGGCCCTTTTGCCAGGCGGTGTTTTGAACACGGCTGTGTCTGTATATTACACGGCAATGGGCAAACATGGCTATATGTGGCTTCCCCAGGAGTATGTACGCAATGCCGGACGCACCGTGGTCTACTCAAATTTAGAGTGGCTTGAGGATGACAGTTTTTACAAAAAAGCCAACGGCATGTCAATACGCTGCGTAAAAGATTATAAAAAATAAACAAAAGAAGAAGAAAATAAAAATTGGAGAATTCCACAATGTCCAAGATGTCAAAGAAAAATAAGCTGAATAAAAAAACTCGCAAAAACTACAAGATTGAGTCCCTGGAACCGCGCCTTTTGATGGATGCATCCTCCGACGAATCTTTGAGGGCTTGGGCTGAAGAATTGGCGACGGTCACGGCTTCTGATTTGCAAAACTCCCTAAAGGGGGGCTGTTCGAGTATAATTGTGGATGGCCTGCTCCGTGCCAACGAAAATGGCGACATGGAACGAGTGGACATGAAGGGCTTGGCAGATTTGGACAAGGTCTATGATTGGCAAAATAAAGAAAAGGATACCGTAGCCGAGCATCTTTTGTCGTTGAATGCGGATGAGGACTCCAGTAATGATGTTGATGCGAAGCTGATTACGAATCTTGGTGCGGACTCGTTTGCCGATGCCAACGATGTGTTGAAGCTCGTTAGGAATGACATCTTTTCAACAATGACGTCGCTTGCGAAAAAGGGGAAAATAACAGCTTCTAGTTTGGCGGATGCTCTGCCGAATGAGCCGAAGAAAATTAGTAGAAGTAATGATATTTTTAATGTCACTTGCCAGTATGATGTGTCTTACAAAGACGGAAAGGTGCTGGTTGATGCAAATGCCACTATTGGGTTGGACCCTTGGCTGACGTCATGGACCCCTGAAGTGTTGGAGCTTTTTAGTTCTATCACTGGCAATTCCGAATCGAGAGATTTTTTGGAGAGAATTCAAACAGTAAATAACAGCTATTCTGCAGATATCTCCGAAACAAATTTGGGTATTGAGGCCGAGTTCAAATTTGTCAATTTTACTAAGAAATTGGAATTTTCGTTTGCTTTGGACGGAAAAGCCGATAATGGCGTTGACTTAAATACCATGGCGACTCTTAATTCCGAGTTCAACGAAGACAATTCTAAAAATGCGAAGTTTGGTGTTCTTGGCTTGAAGGCCGATGGCGATGACAAAACCGATTTGACCTTGGTGACCAGGTTGATCGCGAATAATGGTGCGCAGCCCGAAGTGAAAAACGGTGTTGTTGCGGACTTTACCTTTAAGGTGCTGGATGTTGATTCCAGTTTTTCTGGCGATGAAGCTTTGAAGAAGGAGTTTTCGTTCAAGAAGTACGATGCCTTCAATGACAAGGCCGGGGATTGGTATATTACAGAGGGAAAGACTGACCAAAAGACGAGCAAGATTTTGGACTACCAGAAGTTCTCCATGGGCAAGGTCATGGCGAATATCCAGGCTGTTTCTGCAAGGCTGAATGCAATCCAGAATGGGGATTACCATGACAACAAGGTGGATTTTGATGGATTCCTTTCCAAGAATGCCCATAGTCTAATGAACTTGTCTGCGATGCTGGAGCAAATTATCAACGAGCCACCTACCACATTGCAGGAATTGGTTGTTAAACTCAATGACAATGAGTATAACACGACCAATGTTAACAACAAGGTAAACGGAACAAAGGACAAACCGAATTCTAAGATTGTCATTAAGGACAACTGCATATACATTCCTTTTGCCCTGACATACTTCGAAACGAATTCCGAAGGGGAAGTTTCTACGGACATAACTTCTGATGTGTATCTCTCTTCGACGCACTTGTCTGAACTTTTGTGTGCGGAAGTCCTCGAGAATAAGTCCGTGACGTTGCAGTCTTCGGCTACGCTTGAGTTTAGCCTGGTGATTCCTTTTGCAGTTGCAGAAAAAGCCAAGGCCGATAACAAGCTTTACGAGCTGAGTCTTGATAAAGACAACGACAAAATGGCTACAATCATAGGCTCCAAGGCTCTTGTTGCCAATGAAATGCTTCCGAATTATGGGTCGTACTCTAATTTGAAAGATTATGCAAATGGGGTCGAGAATAATTTTGCCAATCACTATTCTTATGCTGCGGACTTGGGGATAGGCTGCTGTACGGATGCAAGCAATTACAGCTATGCATTGTATATTAATGCAGGTTCGTCAATATCGTCGCTTAAAGAAGCCGGTGACGACGATGTCGCTAATGAAGTGACGAAATTTGATCCGTCCAATATGATTGAATTCAACGGAGTTTCCCCGAGCCAGGGCTTCGTGGTAAAGTGGGTTGATTCCTACGCAAAGATAAAATACACCAATCTCGAAGATAATTATACAAAAGGTAAATCCGGTAGGACAGTCCGCAACGTAAATGATGCGTCTACAGGCCTTTCCAATGCGCTCCGGGCTGCGTCTGAGTTGAACGTCTTGTTCTCCCATAGCAAGAATGAATCCGTCAAGAACGCCCGTGTTGTTGGCTTTGAAGATTGTATTATCATTTTGACTGAAGCGAATCTTGCGGGCGACGAACTGAAAGCATTCTGCGATGATCTCCAAAAAAATTTGACCATAGAAGATGCTGACTCTAAGACAACGGCGGGAGACCTTAATGTGACGGCCTTTGTTGCTGTTGAAAATGCCAAGGAAGTGTGGATCTCGAATGTTCTTCCTCCAGCCCAATACAAAGAGAATGCAAAGCTGACGGTTACGATGGCCAATGAGTCTCACGACTTGGAACTTCCTGCCGGTTACTTCAATTCTGCTGCAAGTGTCTCCGAAATCGCAGCCGCCCTCCAGGAAATGATCAATCAAAAGTTCCGTTGGTGCGTTGAAGATGAGGCAAGAGGTATCGCCTATAAGGAACCCAAGCTTTTTGTAGAGACCTTCCGTGACGAAGGCTCCGTGCTCTCCCGTATACGTTTTGTTTCGCTGGAGGACTTCTCCATAGACTTCCACGATGAAGAGTTTGCTCAGTGGTTTGGCTACGAAGTATTTGCCCAGACAAGGGATGGAAACGATGAGTTGCATGTACTTGCATCTACGACGGCCGACTATGTGAACCGTTCTATTATGGATACTCGTGCGGCGGGAATAAAGTTCCATAAAACATTTGTTAACGCCAGCGAGGTTGGAGACTCCTTCGAAATGACGGTGTCTGTTGGCGGAGAAACCAAGACTATCAAGTTCAATCAGAAAGACATTGCAAATGTTAAGTGGGCTTCCGATGCCGCTGCACTTATACAGTCTAAACTGGATGGCGTCTTTGGCTGGGATTCTAATCGTGAACTTGTTGTAACATCTTATAACGATTGTGTTTGTTTCTGCTCAAATGCAGATTACACAGTGACCTTGTCCAACGCAAAGGTTGCCAAGTGGCTTGGCTTTAACGATTACAGTTCCGACCTTTCGGGCAAGAGCTCAAAGGTGTGGATTTCGGAACTTAGGGAACTGTATACCGATGAAATTAGCATAGAAAAATACAAGGCCGTGTTGGACATGGAAGATGACCTTGGAAATGTAATGATTTCTTTTGGCGACTCAGAGAAATTGACGCTCGCATTGGACAAGGCTGAACTTGGAAAACTGGATTCTCTGTATGCAGTGGCGACTTATTGGCAGAATTTAATCAATGATGCTGTGAAAGCAAACGATATGGATGTGGGTGTGTTGGTAAGGTCGAGGGCCGATGGCAGACTTTGCATTTGCTCGCAGGTTGATTTTGCAATTTCGTTTACTTCTGTGGTCGAGTCGGATTTGCTTGCTCTCACAATGCACATCAACAAATCCGGTGTTTGTGCTGCAGTAAACCACAATGCCAATGCGGAATTGAGTATTATAAGCGAGTTTACGGACGAAGTCAAGACCGATTGCATGGAGGTGACCGCTAAAGTGGGCGGGAAGGCTTCGACTGTATTGATAGACTTAAGCGCTCTCCTTGACGATGCAGAGTTGGAAGATGGTAAGCTGAGCAATTGTGAAATCGGAGCCATTCTGGATCGTATTGTATCTATCTTAAATGAACATCTTGGTGATGATTATTTTGTAGTTGATGGTGAATCTATTGTTGCCAATTCTGCAGTTAAAAAGAACCAGCTAATTGACTCGATTAAGGATATCAACGGATATTCTATTGCCTACTGGCTTGGCCTGAGCGGCAAGTATGGTACAGATTTGGAATCGGAAAGGAGTTCGTTTGGCGTGAATGCAACTCTCGTCGACGATTACATCAAGGACGACTCTAAAGTCCCTCTTTATCACGATTTCAAACTGACCATGACAAATAACGTGACCGAGGGCCATGTTGTCGTCCCGTTGAGATATGGCGTCTTTGGCGAAACTATAGATATTAACCTTACCGGAGCGTCTTGCACAACGACGGTTGCGAACGAAGACTCTAAGATTCGCCTTAGAAACTTGAATGTGCCTTCATATAATTATGCACAATTTAATAACAACTGGTGGCAGACGAATTTGAATTCTGGCATAAACGGTAATCTTTATGCCGGAGGAATCGCCGCTTGGAGTGAAGGGATAAAATTTAAAGGCCAGAAAAAATTTGATGGGTTGCTGAATACCGAAAACAGCCCCTTCCGCACATTCGGCATGGGTGACCTTTATGAGTTTTTTGAAAAGGCCGTTTATTCTAGTTGGATAAATCAATTCTTTGGCGAGTCGGCTACTGGGCTCAAGAATATCAACTTGCCCGTATACGGCAAGACCATTCTCGAAGTGATGGGACTTCGTGCCAAGCTGGACGAGTTCAAGTCTCTCGTTGCCAGCGATCGCTCCTGTGCGAATGTACAAGAATTGGCTTCGTTCCTCACCAAGAATACTGGAATGATTGTTACTCCGGCCTTTAATAATCAAACACTTTCCTTTGATATTGAATGGAATACGAAGATTACCAATAAGTTGGTTGAACTGGATTCCCTCTACTTTAATAGGGAAGACTTTGTGTTGAGCGGATTCTTCAAGACGTTCCTGACATCCGATTTGACATTCAGATCCCACTTTGAATTGGAAGCTGATGTCGCTAAGGGCTTGGTTATACCGAAAATAAACGTTGAAGACACGGAGATAGTGGGCTTTGTCTCTATTTCGGCGAAAAATATTAGTGCCGATATGGATGTCAACCTTTACGAAACCGACAAGGACGGCAATACAGTCCTCAAGCAGACTACGCTCCAGGTTGAGTCGCAAACGAAAAAATCTAGCGATGTGTTCTTGAAGGCAAGCGTTTTTGGGCAGGAAGTCCAAATGCAACTCGGAGGAACGCTCCATGCGTACCGTTATGGTGCGTACCTTGGAGCCGTCGGCATCAAGGTGGCCCATGGTGATAAACTGTCCAGTGCAAACGCTTGGAATGGCGTGTCTATCAACGAAGGGAATGGCGAGTCCGACAACGGAGGTGGTGTATTTAGGTGTGTAAATGCTACGGCTCAGTCTGCAGTTGCTCTCAAGGACCCCAAGACTTCCGAGGTCTCGACTATCGGAAGTTTGGCCGAAGGTACCATGGTTCTTGACCTGAGTGGAATTAAGGACCTTGAGTTGAAGCAGACTCATTTATATGACCGCTTGAGGCAGTCTGTGGATGGCTTGAGCAATACGGTGCGCCGTATCCAGAGCAGCCTGAACTCGGCACTTGTGAGTCGCGGTATGCGCGATATTCCTCTTGTTGGGGATTCCATTGTCGGTGTGGGCGACAGCCTCTCGTTCCTCGAAACGGACTTTATTGAACCTCTTCGTCGCTATGTGTACAAGAAAACCGAAGGCATGACCGCAGCAATGGTCGCCGAGAAACTGTACAATCTTTTGCATGAGTATATTCCCACGGGAACGGAAACTAGCCTTGATATATGCAGCGACGATAACGTCGCATGGTGGGCTCAGAAACAGTTTAACCGTTACTATAAGGGCATACAGTTCTTTGAGTCCGACCAAGAGGCTTATTGGCACATTCGCTTGAACATTTCGTATACGCTTGATGAAAACGGTGATTTTAACATTGGGTATCCCGGCTTGGGCTTGAAGGGCGAAGGCGGAGTCAATCTGTCGTTATTGGCGTCTCTGGACATTGGATTCGGCATCTCGCTCAAGGACGGTGCTTTCCTTATGCTTTCGAACGGCTACGAGAAGCTCGACGACAAGGGCAATGTTGTAGTGGACGAGAATTTAACGAAGCAGGTTGCGGGTGAAACTCCCGAAAAAGCACACTCCGGTGACGATGTGACGGTGACCTTGATGGTTACGCCCAAGGGCGAAATCAAAGGCTCCCTGGGCTTTTTGGCCATGAGTGCCAAGCTCGAAGAAAATACACAAAGCTTGTCGCTCGGTCTTGACTTGAACGATGGCGACGGCAACAATAAAGACGCTCTCGAGGATTTTGATAACGACAAGGGCGCGAAGTCGGTCATCCACTTTAACGAACTTCGCTCTAGCATATCTCCCGAAGTGAACCTTCGCGGTAGCTTGGATCTTACTGTTCCGATGACGCTAGGCATAGGTGGTTATGCCCAGACCGCTCCGCATATTGACACCACCTTCAATCTGGCATGGGCTTCCTCCTTCGGTGATGGCTTTGGCTCGCTGGAGAAGGTGGGCTTTGGTCCAATCGTGTTCGATTGTGGATCCTTTGTCAAAAACACCGTTGGTGATTTGATTGAAAAGGTCAACAAGGTTATCAAGCCGGTCCAACCCTTGATTAAGTTCCTTCAGTCCGAAATTCCTGTGTTGAACAAGCTCCCTGCGGGCAAGGTGCACATGACCGTGCTGGATCTCGTAAAGAAGTTTGGCGAAAGCAAGGGAATGGACTTTGGCTTCCTTGATGACATCATCGAGATGAACAATGTCGTCAAAAAGATGGATCAGTACGTCAACAAGGGCATTATGCTGACTGAATGGACCATCTATGATAAACTATCCGACGGTAATGGATCGGCTGAGAGTGCTCCTGCCGCACAGATGAAACCGTCTGATGGTATGGGAACCGCATTTGCCAATTCGGCAGAAGACATTGCCAGAGCAGCGGAATCGAAGGTTGCAGAAAGCACGACCAAGGGTATGGACGTTTTGTATGGCAGGATTGCTAATGTGGAAGAGTTTGTCAACAACGAGTTTGACAAGTATTGGAAGCTGGGTGAGTCGTTTGTAGATAGAATTGGCGGATGGAAGGATGTTATATCCGAAAAATCCGCTATGTTCAATGACTATGTAGACTATGCAAAGAATGTCGTCAGCGATTCTGTCTCGGCTTTGCAGAACCAGTGGTCTACAACTGGCGAATCAACTTCGTCGTCTAGTATGCAGGTCCCCGAGTTCGGCGGCAGCTGGCTTTTCCCAATTCTAGAGAACCCGAAGGCAGAAATCATGAAGATGATGATGGGTGGTCATGCCGACCTTGTCATCTTCGACATGAACCCCCTCAAGTTCAACTTTGACTGGAAAAAGAGTTTCCCCATTATTGGACCGTTGTGCGCAGACGTTGGGTTCAGTTTTGGCGTTGACATAGACCTCTGTTTTGGTTACGATACGTTCGGTGCCGAACGCTGGGCGCAATCTGGGTTCAGGAACGTGGGTGCCTTGATTGATGGCTTCTATGTTGGCGACTGGGACCCGGTCTCCCACGAGGACATCTCCGAGATTGTATTCCACTCCGGTGTGGTCGCTGGTGCAAGTATTTGCGGGCGTTTCGGGGTCAATGTAGGCCTGAACCTGAATGTGGATTTGGATCTCAAGGACCCGAATGGCGATGGCAAGGTTCGCTTGACCGAAATGGCCGAGATGCTTTCGTTCAACCCGCTAGATACCTTTGATGTGTCGGCCACCATTAGCGCTAGGGCCTATGCTTACCTTGACTTGTATTTCTACTCCAAGGAATGGACTCTCTGGAGCAGTGGAGCCTTTGACTTGTTCAAAACGGCAAGCAAGTCCGGTGATTCAGTTGCGACCCATAGTGGCGAAGACTTGGTTGTTAGCGTAGGCGAGTTTGCAAAGAACCGCAATGTGAAAGACGACATGGAGGATGGAGCCGAAAGCGTTACAATTGATGTGAAGGACTCCTCCAAGGTGGCCATTTCCATTACCACCGATAAGGGCAAATCGTATTCTAACAGCTACAAGGTAGATAAAGGCGGCAATCTCTGCGTCTATGCCGGTGAAGGGCAAGACAAGATTGTGATAAAGGGAGATAAGAAGGCTGACTTCAATATTATTGTGTACGGTGGCACAGACAATGATAATATTGACTTGAGTGGACTCTCTCTGGCTGAGAACCGTTATGCGATAGTCATGGGCGGTTCTGGAAACGACATCCTCAAGGGTGCCATGAGCGGTACCAACTATTTGTTTGGTGAAGAGGGCTTGGTGACCTACACTCCGGCGACGAGCAAGGAAGACAAGAAGATTTACCAGACGGCAGCTTATATAGCTGAAGACGGTACATCTGGCACTGACGTCATTGTGGGTGGCGAAAATACGGACGACAAGACTCGCCTCCGTACGGTCATCTTTGGCGGTGATGGTGATGACTTTATTGCCGCTGGTTCAGATGAAAGTTATTTGTTTGGTGATTACGGCCGCTTGACCGAAAATGCGGATGGTTCCATTGTGGCTGACCGTCACGACATGTTTGATGAAGGCGGCGACGACCTCATTTACGGTAATAAAGGTGAAGACCATGTGTACTCTGGTGCTGGCAATGACCTCGTTAACGCCCATGGCGGTAATGACGAAATTTACGGCGGCTTGGGCAACGATGTAATCTACGGTGGCTCGGGTGACGACGCAATTTATGGCGGTGACGGTACCGATGTAATCTTTGGTGATGCTCCTGATGCAAACTTCAAGACGATAGCCAGGAGCGACGACTCCCTAGAAAATGGGGCTCAACTCCCGTATACTTTTGTCGCGCACGGTCTCAAGGGCATGACAGATGCCGAGGGCAAGTATTTAAGCCCGTTCTTCTCGACAGATGGGGAAGTTGACTCTATTAATCTATTCAACTTCAACGAAAAATTTGTCGAAAAAAATGCCTTTGTTGCCGGGATGGGTGATGAAATGCCCGATATTCTGCAAGATACCACAGAAAAGGGCTCCGATGTCATTGACGGTGGCAATGGCGCCGACGTCATCTTTGGTGATGACGGCATGAACGCGGCAGACATCAAACGCGCTCAACTTTCTGGCGGTAACGACAAAATTACGGGTGGCGCAGGCAATGACTTTATCGACGGCGATGCCGGTGATGACACGATTGATGCCGGTGGTGACGTTGATATTGTCTATGGTGGCCGCGGTTCAGATACCTTGGATGGTGGCGCCGATAACGACTTTGTATTCGGAGATGACGGCTTAAGGGATTATGCGTCGTTTGGAACTGGAACCTGGTTTAACTCCAGCAACGAAATTGTTTTTGGTGAAACCATCAGTGCCGTGAACGAAGTCTTTAAGATTACCGACAATGCGTCTGCCAGAACAGGCGGTGGCAATGATACCATTATTGCCGGTAACGGCACGGACTTTGTGGACGGCCAAAGCGGAGACGACTCTTATAGGGTCCAGTTCAAGGGCGGTATATCGGAAGCATTCACCAACATCATGGATTCTGGTGAAGATAAGGATGACTCCATAAATGTGCAGGGTACCATCGGTGACGACAATATCCTTGTACGGGCTTCTGATGCGGGCTTGGGAATGATTGCCAGACTTGACACAATCAATAATGCTGGCAAAACTGAGAACGTAAAGGAACGTGTTAATTACTGGAATAATGAATGGAAGGGTGCTGAGTTTGCTTCTCTTGAAACCGGTGCCGGGAAAGACCATATTTCCGTGGATAGCACGCAATCTATAATGGAAATTGATGCAGGAAATGACAGTGATGTCATCTATGTGGGTCAATTGTTCAATTCAACACGTGATAACTCGGTTGTTGCAAATACATTGGACGCATTTGAAAACTCCGTTATAAAGACCAAGGATGGATATTTAAGTGCTGGGGCTACTCATTCGCTTACGGTAAAAGGCGGAGTGGATGATGACACCCTTAATGTTTTGCATGCTAGTGCCGCACTTTCGCTATATGGAAACCTCGGCTATGATACTTTCAACATTTACAGTTTCGTCGATGATTCGAATAACGCTGTTGTAAATGATGGCAAGATTACTACTGTTGGCGGTTCTGAGAGAATTGGGTGGACTAACGGATCTACAATGACGAGCCAAAATGAATTGAATATTTTTGGTCTTCCTGTAGCAAGCACGTATATGTTGACGGATGCAACAGTTGTTGCAGCCAACTTGGAGGTCGCATATACTTCTTACAATGAATTGAATCTATATGGAAGTCATGCGGATGATACATATTATTTGTTCGGATTGCCGCATACAAAGCACTATCTACATTTTAATGGCGGCAGTGATCATGTGTATGGCTACGGAACGTCAAAAATTGGCGAATTTGATAGAATGCCAACAGAAACAACTCCTTCCGACATTCGTGAAGGTATACTGGATGAGCGTGCGAAAAAAGACCAGAATATGCTAAAGGTTCTTTTTGTGGAATCCGATGGAAAAACCGTTGTGAATCAGCCTTGGTTAAAAATCTCAGAAGGCGATTGTTCCTATAGTATGATTCTATCTGAAGCGCCAAAGGACTCGATTACAATACGAGTTACCATAGCTGATCTGACTGCAGATAAATTGAATTGTGGGGCAAAGCCTATTTCTCTGATAAACGAAAAAGGTGAATCGGTTGAATATCTTGATTTGACGTTTACCTCTAAAAATTACAATGATGCCGCAAGCCACCAAGTCCATGTTGCAGAAATAAATGATTTATACTTTGAGAGAGATAACATTATGTGTATCCATCATGATGTTATTGAATCTGATGCAGATGTGGAAATTTCCAATGGTTTGCTGTTTACAAATCAGGGAGCATTAAGTGCAGAGTATACTAATGGATTTGTTGATACGCAGAGTTACAAGGTAAGTGATTGTAGCCAGAAAAAAATTGCGGGTGGGTATTCTTACTCAATGACGATTAAACTTAATGAAGGCTATCTAGAACTTCCTGCATATTCCGGTTACTACAATATTTTGTGTGACGGGTTAGACGATGTTACGGTGGAAAAGAGTGTAACTGGAACAGAACTGACCCTGTCTTGGACGACATCCAAAAAGATGGATGCCGACAGAACATTTACAGTAAACTATGTGAGTGCAGGTTGGCACCTGGATTCAGAAAGTTCGGTGTTGTTTAAACATTTTGGAGATGTTCCTCTGAGTACGGTTTCAAATGAGAGTAGAATTTTTGTACTAAGTGTTAATGGTGAATATTATGTTCTCACAAATGTTCGAGATGAAGCCACTGAGGGATTCTTCTACAAAACAAATGGAAATAGAATATACATTTGTAGTAATACAACAGGAGAAGAAGTCTCGGTAACCGGATATATATATATACCTACGGAAAAACAAGCATTGACGCATTCACATTCTGAGCAACATGATGCCTCTTACTTTGATACTGTTCCAGGTGTCCTCACGACTTACTCCGACTTTATGGATGCCAGAAGCGATAGTTTTGCTCCTACAGTAACACATCCGTCTCCCACGATGCTTCCTGGCGAATCGAACGTTGCCACCACAACAGCACGCCCGGCGGCAAGGCCTGCGTATGAAACTGCGCCCAGCGGCAATCAGGAGACTGCTGTGCCCGCAGCCCTTGTGCTTGAAGCCGGAATGCCGGATTCCATCGCGGTTGCCGCAGGTGAAACGGTGTGCCTCAAGGTCCGTGCCTCCAGTGCTCCTGCCTCCAGCATGTTCCTCATGGTGAACAGCGAAGACGGCAAGCAGTTGCCGGCACTTACTTGGAGCTGGGACGATTCCAGCAAAAAACGGGTGACTCTCGAGGAAGACGAGGATTTGACTTACCAGGTCGACCTCACGGGTGCGGCGAACACAGACGATTTTATCTATGTTTACCTGCACGCTGCAAAGGCCTGCCAGTTTGTCGCATCTGCTTTTGCGGGGTAACCGGCTTAAGTAGATGATTCTCGACCAGCAACGCAAGATTTTCCACGAATCCTGGTACAGGCTTAGCGGGAGCCGAATAGCTCTCCGGGCCAGTGTCCGGGTGCGTCGTCAAACGTACCGTGGAGTCCTGTGGTATGTGCTTTTTGAGCCCTATACCAACAAGTATTACCGCTTGCCGCAGGGCGCCTATGAATTCGTTTCGCGCTTGACCACCAAAAAAACGGTGGGCGAGATTTGGAGCGAGGTCCTCAACAGCGGCGCCGAAGACGTCCCTGGCCAGGGCGAGGTCATCGAGATGCTTGCCCAGCTGTACCAGGCGAACATGCTCCTGTACGAGGGCGTGGAGGATGGAACCAAGCTTTTTGAACGCGATAAGAAGAACACGCAAAAAAAGGTCAAGTCGACCCTTTTGAACATATTCTTTTTGCGTATCCCGGTTTTTGACCCGGAGCCGTTCCTGCGCCGTTTTAGGTGGGTGGCCTCCTTCTTTCTGTCCAAGTTCTTTTGGGTGCTTTGGCTTGTGGCGATTGGCGTGGCCGCCAAGTTCGGCATCGAAAATTTTGATGCCCTCAAAGACCAGACGCAGGGCTTTTTGGCCCCCGCCAACATCGGGTGGGTTTATGTTTGTACGGTTTTGGTCAAGGCACTTCACGAACTGGGCCACTCGTTCGCGGTAAAAAAATATGGGGGGGAGGTCCACACCATAGGCATCATGTTCATGATGCTAGTCCCCTTGCCCTATATGGACGCCACGGCGAGCTGGGCGTTCCGCAAAAAGCGTCACCGCGTTTTGGTGGGGGCGGCGGGCATGCTCACCGAATTCTTTATCGCCTCGGTTGCGCTGGTCTTGTGGGCCAATGTGGGCGGAGGCATGGTAAAGAGCCTCGCATACAACGTGCTCGTCATGACCTCGGTCTCCACGGTGCTTTTCAACATCAACCCGCTCATGCGCTTTGACGGCTACTACATGCTGGTGGACCTGCTCGACATGCCCAACTTGCAGCAGCATTCGGTGATGCACCTCAAGTACCTTCTCGAACGCTACGTGTTCCGCAAGCAGGACGCGCAAAAGGTCGCCGAGTCCTGGAGCGAGGCGGTCATTTACACGGTATACGGTTTTTCCAGCGCCATCTACCGGTTCTTTTTGTTTGCGGGTTTTATTGTCGCCATCTCGCAGCACTACCTGATTCTCTCGGTGATTATGGGGGTGATGCTCATCCTCTCGATGATCATTATGCCCGTGGGGAAGTTCCTCAAGTATGTGTTTAGCAGTCCGGGGCTATTGCGGGTGCGCTTGCGTGCGGTTTCGGTTTCGGTCTCGTTCTTTGTGATTGTCGCCAGCCTGTTGTTTTACGTGCCGGCGCCCGACACCTTTACGGCCCCAGGCGTTTTAGAGACAAAGTCCAGCGAAAACACGATTGTCGCCACGTCGGGGCAGGTGATGCGTATATGTCACCGTCCGGGCGACCGCGTGACGCAGGGCGATACCCTTCTGGTTTTGCAAAACGATGAACTGGAATTTTTGCTGGAGCAAAAGAGGGCCGAGATTACAGAGGCCACGCAGCAATATTACAAGGCGTTGAACGAGACTCCCGAGAACATGTACCCGCTCGAGAAAAGGCTCGAGGTCTTGCGCCAGGAGTTGCAGGAATTGCAACTGAAAAAAGACAGGCTGGTGATGCTTGCCAATATGGACGGCATCTGGGATGCCCCTGGCATTGACGATTATAATGGCAGGTGGGTAAAAAAGGGGGATTCCCTTGGCATGCTGCTCGATACCGCTTCGTTTGATTTTTTGGCGGTGGTCTCGCAAGAGGATGTTTCCCGCTTGTTCATGGGCAAGCCCAAGCAAATTTCGGTGCGCCTCAAGGGAGATGCTTTTTCTGAGATAACGGTCGATAGCGCGTCGGCAATACCGGCTTCACTCGACAAGTTGCCCTCGGCAGCCCTTAGCTGGCAGGGTGGCGGCGAAATCGAGACCCACATGGGCAAGGACGCCTCGGAGGAGACTTCGGAGCCCATTTACCTGGTGCGCGCTTCGTTAAGGGTAGGCGGGAGTGGCGTAGCCGCCATGCGCGGGCGTTCCGGCAAAATCAGGTTCTACCTGGGCGATACGCCGCTTGCCTTGCAGGGGATTCGCAAGGTGAAACAGGCCCTGCAAAAATACTACAGGATGTAGTTTCTAATTTTAGGGCAATGAATCTCACTGATAACTACAGGCTGACTTCGCTAAAGCAAATAAAAAAGATCCCGACGGGTCTTGATGCCTTTTTGCTTGGCCTGTACGGCAAGTTCAAGGGGCGCCCCGGGGTGCTGAGGAAGGTCTTGCGCTTTGCCAGGGCTGTAGACCGCATGTGCCCTACGTACAAGGAATGGCAGGATTCAAAGCTCCAGGCCGAAATGCGGCGCCTTGCCGACTGTTTTAAGCGTCGCCCCGACGACGAATGCCTCAAAAAGGCGTTTGCAATGGTGCGTGAGGCCACCGCCCGCAAAATGGGCTTCTACCCGTATGTGGAACAGATTGCCGGCGCAGTGGCCCTTTACAGGGGCTATATCGCCGAAATGTCTACAGGTGAGGGCAAAACGATTACTGCGGCCATGTGCGCGACAATCCGCGGGTGGAGCGGCAGGCCCTGCCATGTGATTACGGCAAACGATTACCTGGCCGGCCGTGATGCCGAAATCATGAAGCCCATTTACCAGTTTTGCGGGGTTTCCGTGGGTTGCGTGACGGGTGAGATGAAACCAGCCGAACGCAAGGAGGGGTACGCGGCCGACGTGACGTACTCTACCGCCAAGGAGGTCCTGGCAGATTTTTTGCGTGACAACATTGCCCTGGGCGAACACCGCAATTTTTCTAAGCGCGTGCTGGGTGGCATAACGGAGAATGTCGAGAAGGTCCTTCAAAAAACTGTACAGCGGGGTATATACACGGCCATCATTGACGAAGCCGACAATGTGCTGATTGACGAGGCGGTCATGCCGCTGATTATTTCGCGTGAAAATAAGAACGAGGACTTCAATTCCATTTGCAGGTTTGCGTTCGCCTTGTCGCAGCAGTTAGAAATGAGCAAGGACTACCGCGTGGACGAAAAGGAACATACGGTTCATTTTTTGGTCGACATGGATGAGCGCCTTGAAGAGGCGCAGCTGTCGAACCCGGACGAAGCGTGGCAAAAGGGCGGTTTCTGCAAGGCGGCGTTCCTCAAGGATTTGGTGCGCCAGGCTTTGGTGGCGTCGCACCTGTTCTTGAACGGACAGCAATATGTAATCGAAGAAGGCAAGGTCGTTATTGTGGACGAGTCTACGGGTCGTAAAATGCCCATGCGTTCGTGGAATGGCGGCTTGCATCAAATGATAGAGATTAAGGAGAGGCTCGAGGTGTCTGGGCTCAAGGAAACCGAAGCCCGCATGAGTTTCCAGCGGTTCTTCCGCCTGTACAGGAATTTCTCGGGTATGACCGGGACAGGGAAGGAGGCTTCGCGCGAGTTCTGGACCATATACGGAGCCCCTGTGGTGTGCATTCCCAACCATCGCAAGTGCTTGCGCAAGGTCGGCGTGCTCAAGGCGTATTCCACCAAGAAGGCAAAACGGGACGCCATTGTCCGCGAAGTCGTCCGTTACCACAAAATGGGGCGCCCAGTGCTGATTGGAACCAAGAATATTGACGAGAGTGAAATTCTTGGGGAACGTATAACGGAGCTTGGTCTCAGCTGTCGGATCATTAACGCCGTGCGCAGTGAAGAGGAGGCCGCCATTATTGCCGAGGCGGGCAAATTGGATGCTGTCACGGTGGCGACGAATATGGCTGGCCGCGGGACCGATATTAAGATTGATGAAAAAGTGCGAAAGTTGGGTGGACTGCATGTTATAGCCACCGAGTGCAACCCTTCATCCAGAATAGACCGTCAGCTCTTTGGGCGCGCTGCGCGCCAAGGGGACCCTGGCAGCGCGAGCCATTACGCCTGCTTTGAAGACGATGTGCTCAAACGCAATTTGCCACCTACGTTGATGCCTATGTTGCGGCACTTGGGCGTACTTTCGACGTTGGTTGTAAAATGGGCTCAGTTTATCGCCGGCCGAAAAGCGTACCAGAGTCGCCTTGCGGTTATGCGAACCGACAATTGGCTCGAAGAATCGCTTGGCTTTAGCTCCGGCGATATTTGATTTGCTTGGACCTAAGTTTGTTTCAATGCAAAAAAAGACCCGGCCTTGCGGTCGGGTCTTTAAACTTGTTCGGCGCTAGCCTAGAATCAGTCCCCAGTGAAGATGATCACGAGAACGGAGGCCACGAAAGCGGCAGACACGATCAGGAATTCCCACGGGTTTTCCATGATGGTGGAGCTGGCGGTTGCACCCTGGGATTCGCCTTCGGCCTTGGCGGTCTCGGCGGCTTCAGCCTTGGCAGCTTCTTCGGCGGCCTTCTTGTCAGCTTCGGCCTTGGCGAGGGCGGCGCTGTCTACCGGGGCTTCTTCCTTCTTTTCGAGGACTTCGGCGGCGGCTGCGGTGTCGGCCTTGGCGGTGTCAGCAGCGGCGGCTACCGGGGCAGCGGAG
>OCTX012285281.1_pt1 | contig 55000 bp, 14 predicted proteins | sample 1539691 | NCBI WGS metagenome assembly OCTX01 (sample SAMN02144231, study PRJEB22623) | gut metagenome | biome: sheep rumen | host: Ovis aries | place: New Zealand
CCCCTGCCGCAAACTCCTTGAAAAACTCCAATGCCTCGGTGACGGGCATCGCCATCACCTCCACTATCGACTTTCCGGCGACAGTCGCCGCGCGCGACTCTGGCCTAAGCCGAGAACCGCCGCAGTCGGGGCACGTGCGGAAACTCTGGTACGCCTCGAACTTCGCGCGCATCTCGTCGTCCTCCGCCTCGTCGAGCCGCCGCTGAAGCGACGCGAGAACTCCCTCGAACGGCCGGTCGACGCGCCGCCACGGAAGAACGAGATCGTCCTTGAAGCCGTGCATGAGCCCGTGCCGAAACTTCGCCGGCAATTTCTCGTATGGCGTCGAGAGCTTCACCTTGTACTGCTTTGCGATATGCGAAAGAAGCTCCTTGTGATAGAGAATGTTCATCTGCCCCATGCGACGCCAGGGGTGTATCGCCTCCTCGAGCGGAAGCGACTTGTCTGGCACGACGAGGTCTTCGTCGAAGTAGTAGAGCTGCCCGAGCCCCGCGCACGTTGGGCAAGCGCCAAACGGCGAGTTGAACGAAAACGAACGCGCCTTCAACTCTTCAAAGGAAATGCCGCAGTCAGGACACGCGTTGAGTTCTGAATAAGTGGTTTGCCGCTCCGCCCCCTCTGTACTGACTCCTGACCCCTTATCCCCCAACCACTCAACTATCAAAATTCCCTTGCCGGTCTTTAGGGCGAGTTCGACAGAGTCGGTGAGGCGCGTCTTGAACGCAGCATCGGGCGCCGCCGGAATCACGAGACGGTCGACCACGACGTCTATGTTGTGCGCCTTTTTCTTGTCGAGCGCTGGAAGCTCGTCGACGGGATAGATCGTGCCGTCGATCCTGACGCGCGCGAAGCCGTTACGCTTCACAGCCGCAAGCGGCTCTTCGTGCCGCCCCTTCTTTCCCTTCACCAATGGGGCATAAATAATGATTTTTCGAGTTTCGAGTTTCGAGTTGGAGTTCGAGTGTGGAATTGTTCCTTTCTCCAACTCCAACTTTGAACTCCAACTTTTTTCCCCAATAATCGCCTCCACGATCTGCTCGGCCGACTGCTTCACGACTGGCTTGCCGCAATGCGGGCAGTGCGCGACCGCGATCGAACCGTAGAGGATTCTCAGGTAGTCGTGTATCTCGGTGACTGTCGCGACAATCGAGCGCGGGTTGCCGCTCGTCGTGCGCTGCTCGATGGAAATCGCAGGCGAAAGCCCTTCTATCTTCTCGACGTCGGGCTTCTGCATCCTGTCGAGGAACTGCCGCGCATACGCAGAAAGCGACTCGACGTAACGACGCTGCCCTTCTGCGTAAAGCGTGTCAAACGCAAGCGACGACTTGCCCGAACCCGAAAGCCCCGTGACAACCGTTAGAGAGTCGCGGGGAATCGTAACGTCGATTCCCCGCAAGTTGTGAACCTTGGCGTTCTTTATTACAATGTCTCCCATTGCCGTGATGCTGCCTTTACCGTGATTGCCCCTAGCAAATGTTACAACTGAATCGGACAGCGACAGATCAGAACGGCACAACGCCGACGAAACCCGGGAAGTTGTTGCCAGGCGACGGCGCGAAGTAAAGGAACGCCTCGCCGGTGAACGGGTCGGCGGTTGCCTCCGAAGTCGGTATCACAACGGTCACGCACGTAGGCTTGTATATGACCTTCACCGTCTTCTTCGTCTTCGAGTCCTTCTTCGTCTTGCCAGTGTCGAACGACATCGTTGCCACAACCGCCCCAATCGGCGTAACCTTGAGCGAGAGCGCGGCAAAATATGTATCGTTGCTTTCGTCGGCGAAATAGAACTGGCCTTCGTCGTCTTTGTAGACTTTGACCGAGAACGTCCTGTATGGCTTTGTCTTGCTGATGTAGAACAGCTTCTTGCCAAGCGCCTTATAGTCCGCCCGCGCCCAAAGGTTCTGCCACGCCTTGACCATTGCACCGCCATCTTCCACAAGCACGGCCACGCCGCCCAACTCGTCCGGCGAAACCTCAAGCGCGAATGTCCGCGTGAGTTTCTTCGTGACCGTCTTCTTCTTGCCATTCACCTTCGTGGTAACCTTGTAGGAATACGTCGCCACTACGTTGGTGCAGATGAACGTGTCGGCCGCCCCCGTGTAGCATGCCGCGCTGAAGATCCAGTTCGTTCCAAACTCCTGGAACTTGCCGCTGATCTTGCCGACGGACGACACCGTTACCGTGGCGAGCCCGTTGGTGCTTCCGTCGCCCGACACATATCCATTGAATGTCCCCTTCGCCCACGCTGGCAATCCGTCAACCTTTAGCGCGACGCGCTGTGTCACGGCCTTTCCGTTCAGCGTCGCCTTCACCGTGACGAGGTAGGTGCCCGCCTTCGTTGTGTAGCCCTTGAAGCCCCAGTTGCCGCCGCCGAGATCGACAAGCGTGATCCCCGCCGGCAGACCGCTTGCCGTCACCGTTGCGCCCTCGGTCGCCGTGAACGCCATGAGGTCGCCGTACCTGAGCCCTACCGAGCCGCTCTCGACGATGCCGCCGTTCTCGTTGAAGCCGAGCGACAGCTCTGCATCGTTCGCCGTCACTTTCCAGAGAATCTGCGCTGTCTTTGCGACGGTCTTCTTGCCGCTCTTCACGTTTTTCGTGAAAGTGACGACGTACGTTCCCGTCTTCGTGGGCGTGCCGACAATCGTCTGCGCGACCTGCTTCAAATACTTGCCTGTCTTCTTTTTCGCGTTTTTGTAGGCATAGACGTTGGACGCCGCGAACGTCAGGCCCGCCGGAAGTCCAGTGACCTTCGCCACCTTGCCTCCCACGGCGGCGACGTCGTTCGTGAGATCCCACTCGAACGGCACATACGCCATAGTCGTGATGTTTGTAAGTTCCTCGCCGAATCGAGACGTATCCACCGCAGCAGGCGTTACCAGCACCCTGTACTTCATAGTCTCGTAGAAAGAAGCCACCTTCTTCTTGGCGGTAATGGTATAAAGCCCGGCCTTCGTGGTCTTGCCATAGACCGAGTAGGGAAGCGCGTTCGTAGTGACGATGGTCTTGCGGCCAGACTTCTTCTTGGTCGTCACGAGCTTGGCCGTGTACTTGAGGCCAGCCGGAAGTCCCGTAACCGCCCAGCCGTTCGTGACGCCAGGCAGATAGTACTGCTCGTTAATGGACTCGCCGAGCGCCAGGTCGTCAAGCAGCGTCACGTCCTGCGCCAGCACTTCAAGCGGAAGAGGCAGCGTCTTTGTCACGCCATTCGCGGTAATGACGAGATATGCAGGCCTTGTCTCAAAGTCGAGCGCGGCCGTGGGCACGCCCTCTATCCACCACTCGACCTTCGCGGGCTTCGTCACCTTGCCGCTCTTGTTCTTCACTGCCGCGTTGTACTTGAGCGACAGCCCGGCAGGGAGCCCCTTAGCGACGACCGAATATGCCGTCTTCCCGTCGTTCGGAACGTCGTACCCCAGATCCACCAGCGTCGCCTTGAAGTACTCGCCGACCACCAGCGGCGTGAGCCACACCGCATAGAGCGTCACCGTGCCGCCGTCTTCGGCGGTCAGGTTGGACACAGTCTCCCCGTCGGCAAACACAACGCCTCCAGCCGCATCGGTCGCCCAGCCAAGAAACGCCAGATCCGAGGTAAACTCGCAAGCGGCCAGCGGCTGTGCCTGGTCATAGACAAATCCCTGATCGCCCATCGTCCCCTCGCCGCCATTCGGGTCGAATTTCACCACATACTCAATCGGCGTCCATACGGCGTAGAGCGTAGTGTCCGCCGTGAAACTCACGACCTGGCCATCTGCATATACAACCTCTCCGCCATCTTCAACCGCCCAGCCCTCGAATGTGTAGCCAACCTTCACAAACGCATTGGACGCAATGCCCTGCTCGACCTCCTCGATATACTTCATGTCGTCCATCGAGCCAGTAACGCCGTCGCCCGGCTCGAACCTGACCTTGTATGACTTGCCTTCATCGTACAGCGCATGGACCGTCACGTCGCTGACGACATTTGAATAGCTTGCGTCCCAGCCGACGAATTTATGGCCGGCCCACGAATCGTACGCGGCGGCATCCGGCGGTTCGGCGTTCTCCGTGCCAAGGACGGAGCGAACGAGACTCGCGGCAACGCCTTCGCTGTTCGTGTAGCAGAACGTCACGGAGTACACATTCTGCGTCCAGTTCGCGTAAAGCGTGACGACTCCGCTCGTCGTCGCACCGATATCAGCGCCCGTCACGACTTGGCCAGGCTCAAATATAAATTCATCAGTCGTATTCGTGGTCCATCCGGCAAAACTGTAGCCAGCCGATGGACTCGCCGACGCAAGCGCAACCTCGTTGGTGTATATGTAGTTATTCGTATCTGGCGTAACCGTGCCGTGTCCATCGTTTGCATTGTAGTCGATTTGGTAATTCAGCCATGTGAAATTGGCACGGACATAGCAATTTGATTCGGTGGTTTCCGAGAAATAGGAGGAATTGCCGTCAAGGACAAGCGGATTGCCCGCGATGTAGTGGGTCGTTTCGCCAAGCGTCAGCTCCCAGCTATCGAACTCCACCCCTTCTTCCGGGGCAAGCTCGGCAGTGTAAGTAACTCGCGGAGCGGCATGATCCCTTTTCACATAGGTTCCGCCCTCGGAGGAAGCGTATTTCTCGTCTGCCTCCACGCCGTTGACAAGGGCGTTCTGAAGCGACACTTTAATCGCATCGGGATCTTCTGGCTCCTCCGAACCATCGGGCTCCCATGTCATCTGATCGATCCAGACGGTATATGAGGCCTCCGATACGGAGATTTCACTAATCGCAAAGAACAACTTGACGTTTTCAATATGTTCTATGTCGACAGCATATTGCGTCCACTGGGTTTGGGGTTGAACAGTCAACCAGTCGTTGCCGCTCGTCGAGACACTCAACCAGCACTCATCGCCATTCGAACTTGACATTTTATACCAGAAGCTGAGCTTGCCGGCGCCACTCGCTCCAGATGGCATCATGACATAGGATTTTTCTTGATCGCCCGGGACAATTGCACAAACCGAAGATCCGCTTGGCGAGGAATCGCTTGGGTTATATCCATATTCGTCACCAATGCACGCAGCCCAGTTTGCCGTACCAGAAGAATCGTCTTGCGCCCAGAAAAGATTGTCGCAATGCATGGCATCGGAAAGATCGCCGTTGCTCCACACGGCGTAAAGTTCCACTATGCCATTAGCTTCTGCTGTCAAGTTGGATACTGTCGCTTGGTCGTCAAATGCCACTTTCCCTTCCTGATTTGTCGCCCAGCCACGAAACTCAAGATTCGAGATAAAGTCGCATCTTGCCAGCGCCTGAGCCTGGTCATAGTAAAACACCTGGTCGTCCATCGATCCCGTACCGCCGTTAGAATTGAAAACCACAGTATAGCTATTCGGCTGCCAGACAGCATAGAGAACATTGGTTTCGTCGGCTCCCATCCACAAGTTGGTGCTGACGACATCCTGGCAGTTGGTGAAGGCGACGGAGGTAGCCATGTTCGTCGCCCATCCATCAAAAGTATAACCGCCCTTATCAAACTTGTTGGCAACAAGCGGCTTGGTCTCGGCACCCTCGAGAGTCATCGTGTCTTCGGCCATTGCGTCGGGATTGTCCGCGCCATTGCCGTCGAACGCAACCGTGTACGTGGTCAGGGTCCAGACGGCATACAGGTGATACTCCCCGCTTTGCGCCAGGTTGCTGACCAGCTGTCCGTCGGTATATACGGTTCCAGCCGAGTTAGTCCAGTTCTGGAAGTTGTATCCAGTTATCAGGAAGCCCATGCTCGCGACAGAGTTTAGCGGCTCTTCGGTGGCATTGTAGGTAAATTGCTGCGTCTGCTCGGCCCCCGTTCCATTGTCTGCGTGGAATACCACTGTATAGGCATATTGCGCATATTGCATCGTGAACACGGTGTTTACGGAAATTGCGGATATGGCAGGCGTCCACCCCGTAGAATAGTAGCCGGAATATTCAGGGGCCTCCGGCGGAGTCGGCGTCCCGCCCTTGTCGAGCGTTTCCGTTTTAAGGGTTTCGCCTGTATGCCCGTCCTTGAATGTCGCCGTCACAAGTTCCGCCCAATGCGCGTAGTTCGTAGAGTTTGCAGCAGTGGCGTAGGTGGAGTTGGTATTGATCTCCGTGCCGCCCGATGCGGCGGTGAACCAGCCGACGAAACGGTGGCCGTCGCGCGTAGGAATCGGCAACGCGGGCCAAGCCGCGTCGTATGTGACGTCAACACTTTCAGGGTCTACCGATCCATCGCACGGATCAAGCGTCACAGTATAGGCGTTGGGCGTCCATTGGGCATAGAGGTTAGCTGTCTTGGTGGTCGCGTTGGTATATGTGACACCAAATGACTCGCCGCTGACCAAGGCCTCGTCGGCAAATACCGTACCCGTTTCATTCGTCCATCCGTTAAAGCTATAACCCTTCTTGCTGAACTGATTTGACGCCAGGTTGAAGTTGTTTGTATAGACATGCGACTCGGAAGGCATCGAGCCACTGCCGCCGTTGCCGTTGTACTTAAGTGAGTAGGTTATGTAGTCGAAATCAACGACGATATATTTATTGGCAGTGTCATTGGGATCATAGTTCCAGACATACTCAGTCACCGCCCCTGCAAATTGATTTGTCTCCGTGAATGGACCAGAACTTCCAGTTGGATCCCAGTAGTATGCAAGCCATTTCTTTACTTCCTGTCCCGCAGGAACCGAAACATTAAAATAATAGTCGCTATCCAGAATCACCGTATCCGTCGCTACTAGCCCGATAGCGTTTGTAGCGACAATTCGCCCATCGTTCTGAGTGGCCTTGCTATTGCCAATGCGGTAGCGAATGAACAACCTCGGAGCCGCCGCCAACGACGGCAGCGCAGCTGACAACAGGACAATGAGAACGAATGCTTTCTTCATGGTCAACCGCCTTTCATTAAATGGTCCGCCTCCTGTTTTCCTCTATTTTAGCGCTCCAGGTTCTTTAAGTCAAGGGCGAGAAGGAACTCGGGATTGGACTGCGTCTTCTTCAGCGAGTTCAAAACCGACTTCATCGCGCTCTCAGGACCGGCGTCGGAAAGGATGCGGCGCATGCCCCAAGTTTTCTCGAGTTCCGTCGGGTCGAGCAGTAGGTCTTCCTTGCGCGTTCCGGACTTGTCGATGTCGATCGCCGGGTAGATGCGCTTGTCTGCAAGGCCGCGGTCGAGGACGATTTCCATGTTGCCCGTGCCCTTGAACTCCTCGAAGATGACCTCGTCCATCCTGGAGCCCGTGTCGACGAGACCTGTCGCGATGATCGTGAGCGAGCCGCCGCCTTCAATGTTGCGCGCCGCGCCGAAGAACCTCTTCGGCCTATGCATCGCAAGCGCGTCGACGCCGCCTGTGAGGATCTTGCCGGAGTGCGGCTGCACCGTGTTGTAGGCGCGCGCCATACGAGTCAGCGAGTCCATGAGGATAATGACGTCGCGTCCGTTTTCGACCTGGCGCTTCGACATTTCGAGGACCATCTCGGTGACGCTCACGTGGTGCTGGGGCTCCTCGTCGAACGTCGACGAAAGCACCATCGCCTTTGTGTTGCGCTGCATGTCGGTAACTTCCTCGGGGCGCTCGTCGATGAGAAGGATGATGAGCATCGCCTCGGGATAGTTCTTGGAAATCGCGTTCGCCATCTTCTGGAGGAGTACGGTCTTGCCGACGCGCGGCGGCGCGATGATGAGACCGCGCTGACCGAAGCCGATCGGCGTGAAGAGGTCGACGACGCGTGTCGAGAATTCCTTGGGATCGGTCTCGAGGATGATGCGCCGCGTCGGGAACGTCGCGGTAAGGTTCTCGAAATGGATTACGCGCGCGGCGACGGACGGTTCCTTGCCGTTGACCGTCGCGACGTTGCCGAGGCAGAAAAACCTGTCGCGATCGCGCGGGTCGCGAATCGGGCCTTCCACTATGTCGCCCGTCCTGAGCGCATGGCGGCGAATCTGCTGCTGCGTGACGAAGACATCCTCTGGATACGCGAGGAAGTTGTTCTTCGCGGACCTCAAGAAGCCATGTCCTTCGCGGACAATCTCAAGGCAGCCGGAAGCGAGAACCGCGCCGCCGTTAGCGAGGTACATCCTGATGGCGGCGAAGATAAGCTCGTGCTTGCGGTAGGTGCCGAGTTCCTCGGGATCGGCACCAGGCATCATGCGCTCGACTATCGTCGGTGCGGGCCATGTCTGGATGTCGGCAAGGCGATACTCGGGAAGATCTGGATTGCGGTTCGGATTCGCTGGTGCGTCGGGCTCCTGCGCGCGCTGCTCGGTCGGAAGCGGGGCATTGAGAAGCGGGTTTACGCTCTCTTCGCCGTTCGCACCGCGGATCGGCGAGTTGTTCGGCTTGCCGCCGCCACGGTTGAAGTTCTTGCCGCCGCGGTTGTGGAACCGCTTTTTCTGGCCATTGTTGTTGCCGCCACCCTGCTGCTGCGGCTGGGGTTGCTGGGGCTTCGGCGCGGCGCTCTTGGTAACGGCGCTCGCAAACACATCGAGTTCTTCTGACATAAATGAGTTGGAGTTCAGAGTTGGAGTTGGAGTTTAGGGGTCAGGGGTCAGGAGTTGGAGTTTAGAGTTGGAGTTGGAGAGTGGAAATTAGGGGTCAGGGGTTGGAGTTGGAGTTTAGAGTTGGAGTTGGAGAGTGGAAATTAGGGGTCAGGGGTTGGAGTTGGAGTTCAGAGTTGGAGTTGGAGTTTAGGGGTCAGGGGTAGTGGCTAGTGACTAGTGGTTAGTGGCTAGAAGTCAGGTGTCAGGTGTCAGTAGTTGGAGGTTCGAGTATGGAGAGTGGAATCTTTAACATTCCTTTCTCCAACTCCAACTTTAGACTCCAACTTTCATTTCTATGTGATCCTTTGTGGCTAAAAACATATTAAGCCGGATTGGTGGTTGAAAGCCAGTCGATGAGCTTTTGTGCCTCTGCGCGAAGCTCTTCGGCTGTTCCGTCGTTTCGGATGACATACTGCGAACGCCTGGCCTTTTCCTCAACAGGCATCTGCGCTGCGAGTCGTGCCTCGGCTTCCGCAAGCGTCATCCCCCGTGTCGTCATCATCCGTTCGATTTGCTTCGCCCGAGAGGAGACGACGCAGCATATTATATCAAAATTTTTCTCCCAGTGTGCCTCGAATAAAAGCGGAATTATAGCAATTTTTACTCCCGACCCACTGACTCCTGACCCCTGACCCCTACCCTCCAACTCCAACTCTGAACTCCAACTTCTGTCCCCTGCCCCCTCAAACCACTGGTCAATCCTCTCTTTGACGACTGGATGTATCTTCGCCTCGAGGGCGCGGCGCTTCTCCGGGTCGGCAAACACCTCGGCTGCGATGCGCCTGCGCTCAGCCGGATCGGGAATAAGTTCGTGAACGACATCGTCGGCGTCGATGGTTTCAACGCCGAGCTCTCTCAAAAAGTTGGAAAGGAGGGATTTGCCACAGGCAATCCCTCCCGTCAGTGCGACTTTCATTTTCCTTTTTAGTTTGCCGCCGGTTCAGGCGCGGCCTTCACTTCGTCGCCACCCGGCTGCTCGTTGAGCTCGAGGCCGTCCTTGTGCATCTCGCGACCACGTCCGTCGACGATACGAGTCGTTACGAAGATGAGGAGGTTGCGCTTGGACGTCTGCTCGGAATGGCTGCGGAAGAGGCGGCCGATGAACGGAATGTCGCCGAGGAACGGAATCTTGTCGTCCATCGCCTTGCGGGCCTCGGTGATGAGACCGCCCATGACGATCGTCGCGCCAGGATAGACGGAAACCTTCGAGTCGACGGAACGAACATGGAAGAACGGCTGTTCCATCGGAACATCGTAGTAGGTCATGTTCTCGTTGCCGCCGGCCGTGAGGTTGTCGAGTGCTCTGGAAGCCGAAGTGACGGCGGTATTGGCGAAATCGGCCTGCATGTCGGTCGTGAGCCCTGCGCCCAGCGTGTTAAGCACATCTGCCAAGCCAGTGAGAATGTCGCCGATGCCCATGAAGTTCTGCATCTGCGAGGAGTTGCCCGTGAACGGAATCCTCATGCCGTAGTTCTTCCAGGTCGGCTCGTCGACTACCTGCGTGTTGAGCTCGAGGTCAACGACGTTGCCGTCGTCGGTCAGGGACGGAGTGACCTGCAGGATAACGCCGACTTCGCGCATCGTGAAGCTCTGCGGCTCGACGACGGCAAGAATCGCAGACTGCGAACCGCCGCCATAGCTGCCGCCGCTGCCCGAGGAGCTCGACTGGAGCTGGACGTCGTAGTCGGTCGGGTAGATGTACTCCGTGACGACTTTCATGACGGCCTCTTCGCCAGGACGCGTCAGCACCTTCGGCGCGGAGAGGAGGTCGGTATCGCTCCGCTGCGAAAGCATGTGGAGGATCATCGAGAGGTCTGCCGAGCCGAGGAAGGCGTTCAACCTCATGAACTGGTCGTTGTAGGCGTTGCCCTGACCGGAGATATGGTTGTCCAGCGTCGAGAGATAGCGCTGGCCAGTCGAGTAGACGCCGCTCATGTTTGCCGTGTCGCCAAAGTCGTTCACGCCCTGAATGGCACCTATGCCCGCATTGCGCCTGCCACCGCGATTCGAAATCCAGTCGGCGCCAGTAGAGCGATCGTATGTCGTGCGACTTCTCATGTCAGACCGCGAAAAGGTTCTTTGCCCATCGCTGGAGAACCCAGAGTTCAGCAACGACGAGGCGGTGGTGGAGTTTATAAGACTGTCCTTGGTCAATTTGCTGGTGGCGCCATTCTGCGTCAACGAATCTACGAGGGACTCGCTTAGCGAGGAAGAACCGTTTGCACCAGACGCACTGAAATTTCCGGTGCCGTTCAAGGACGAGGAAGACTTGTAGCTATGGGAGTTGCTGTCGTTCGAGCCCCTGGCGCCCCACGTTCCGCCGCGGACGCCGAGCGCCCTGGCAAGATGCTTGTTGAGGCCAAGCGTGTAGTCGCTGTTGAGAATCCACTCGAAGCCGAGCGAGTTCAGGTCGTCCTGGCAGACCTCGATGAACCTTGTCTCGATTTCGACGAGCGTGACCTGCTGGTTGAGCTGGGCGAGGACGTTCTCGAACTCCGCGAGGTTGTCCTGGGTGTTCTTGACGAAGAGGCGGCCGACCGTCTTCACGTAGAAGATCGAGCTACCCTCGGGCCACTTCACGCCGAGGAGCGAGAAGAACTCCTTCCAGTCGCGCTCTTCGTTTTCCTCGCCTTCGTCGTTCTTGCGCGAGCTGCCGCCGAAGCCGCTGCCGCTGGCGCGCATCGTCGTGATGTCTTCCTTGGCGCTGCCCATCTTCTCGGTGAAGGACGAGAGAACCGGGAAGGAACGCGTGATGAGCTCTTCGGTCGACATGTCCTTGTGCATGACCATGACGATCGGACCCTGCACGGAGAACTTGTACTCTACGGACTCGCAGACGAGCTTCAACGCATCGTAGAAGGAGATGTCGCTCGCCGTGATCATGGGAATCACAGGCACGCCAATCGGGCCGCTGCCGGCGGCATCGTCGGAACCAGTGTCGGAGAAGTCGTCGGCATCCTCGCTCGGCGCGGCCGAATCCTGCATGCGGACGGCCTCGGGCGTCTTGAGGACGAAGTTGAAGCCGCGCTGCTCAAGCGGAATCTCAGGACGGTCGAAGTCCTTGGAAGCGCCGCGGAAGTACTCGACTGCGTCAATGATCGTGGCCGGCGGCTTGAACGAGATCGCGGGGAGGCGCATCTCCTTCATTCGCTGGATGATCGTCTGCTCAACCGTGCGCTCGCTGTTGGGATCGGGCTTCGTCTTGATCGTAGCGCCTTTTTCCTCTTCGCGGGCGGAGGCGTTGATGGCATAGGGAGGACGCCACGCCTTGTCGACGTCGGCTATCCACTTCTCGCGCGCAACATCGCGCTCCTGCTTGAGAATGACGTCGCTCTTGCGGACGATGGAGTCCCTGAGGCGTATTGCCTCCTGGTTGTAGGGGTCCTTTACGAGGACAAGCTCGCATTCGTCAAGGGCGCGGTCAAGCTCGCGCTGCGCGAGAAGCTGGCGGGCGCGCTTCAAGTGGCGGCGCTCGGTCTCGCGACGGGCCTTGTATTCAGGATCGTTGCGGCGGTGCACAATCTCGGAGACGTCCGTCTTGTGGGCGTCGGGATCCTCGGCGTTGAGCCACGCCTCGAGCTGGCGGCGCGCCTTCGGATGACGGAGGTCGACGGCCTTCTCCATATACTTGATTGCGCGTGCGCGGCGACCGGTGCGCTCTTCCTCGATGGCGGCCCTGTAAAGGCCTTCGGCTATGCCCTCGGTGCACTCGCTCTTGTAGCGCATCGCCGTTGGGCTGTCGTTGAGGAGCTTGACCGCGATGCCGTAGTGACGAACGGCTTCGACATACTGTCCGCTCGCCATCGCGTCCTTCGCCTCGCGGATTTCGCGCATGGCCTGGACATCCATCGCCTCGCGGCGCAGTTTCTCGGTCGTGAGAATCTCGTCAATGAGCTTTCCGTCCTTCCTGTTGGCGGCAGCGGCCCTAGCCTCTACAGGGGAAGGCGTCTCGGCCGCGGGCTCTTCAGCGGCAGGAGTCTCGGCTACTTGCTCCGTGGCGGCAGGAGTCTCGGTCTTGTCAGACTCTTCAGCTGCAAGTTCATCAAGGAGGCCAAGCGCGTCATCAACCTTCTTCTCGGGCTCGGCAGGCGTTTCAGCCACAGGCGCGGGCTCTTCGGCCGCAGGTTCCTCAGCTGCCGGCTCTTCGGCTGCGGGTTCCTCTGCCGCGGGTTCCTCGGCGGCGGGCTCTTCAGCAGCGGGCTCTTCGGCCGCAGGAGCAGGCTCTTCGGCCGCAGGTTCCTCTGCCGCAGGAGCAGGAGCAGGCTCTTCGGCCGCTGGCTCTTCAGCCGCTGGCGCGGGCGCGGGCTCTTCAGCCGCTGGCGCGGGCGCGGGCTCTTCGGCCGCTGGCGCGGGCGCGGGCTCTTCGGCCGCTGGCGCGGGCGCGGGCTCTTCGGCCGCCGGCGCTGGCGCAGGCTCTTCGGCCGCTGGCGCGGGCTCTTCAGCTGCTGGCGCTGCCGCAGGCTTCGCCGCGGGAGTTTCTCCCTCAAGGTCAGCCAACAGGTCGTCAAGATCATCCTGTGCATTCATGCTCTGGCCAAGCGCAATGAACGCGATGGTCGTCGTCAGCGCGACATATTTCCTAAGGTTCGTCATATCGAACTTGCTCCTAATGAGTTGTATTGCGTATTATATCTTAATTCTCTTCACTGTTCAAGGGCTTCAACTGTACGAATTTTTCCAAGAATCGAATCCTCGAGAGTGACCTTTGCGCCCTTCCCGACGCTTTTCACTTCCACGACCTTATACTTGTTTCCGTACAAATCAATCGTTCCGCCAGTCCGGACGACGAAGGTCTTCGTCTCGCCGCGGCTGAACTCGAGCGTCGCCTCCACATCAACGGGCTTGCGCTTCTCGTCGAGCGCGACGACAAGTTCCTTGCCGTCATCCTTGCGCACGATCGTCGCGGCAGAGACATCAACGGCGCGCTCCACATTAGAGCCCTTGATCTTCTGCTTCTTCTCCTTCTGCTCAAAAGACTTGGCCGTGAATCCCGTGTCTCCGATCGCCTCGCCGACGAACACGGAGTAGCGATAGCCGTTCTTCCCGTAGTCGTTGCGCCGCTTAGGATCGAAGAACTCGAGCTTCATGCCGCTCGGGGTCTTCATGTACGAGCGCAGGTAGAACGGGAGGACCGTCTCCTTGAGCGGCAATACGATCTTGAGCGAGTCAAAGTAATCCGGGTGCGAGTTCTTGTCGGAAGGATCGGTGCCTGCCGCGAACTCCTCGGCGTTCGTGAAGCCGTCGCCGTCCTTGTCCGCGTCAGCATCGTTCTGCGCCGTATTGAGCCCGTACTTCGTCTCCCAGTCGTCGGGAAGCCCGTCGCTGTCAGCGTCCGCAACAGGTTTCTCCGGCTCGGGCTGGGCCTCGCCGCAGAGCGGGCACACCTTCGTGCCGTCCTTGATCGGCTTCTTGCACGCCTGGCAGAAGATGCGCCGCTCGGAAACGAGGAAGTTGCCACCCTCCTCCGCGACTTCGGCGATCGTCGGCGGCTTGACGGCAAACTGGAGCGCGCGTTCGTATGACGACATGTCCACGGGCTTGACGCCTGTGTCGGCCTTCTTCGCCGACTTAAGGCGACGCACGACTGCAGACGCGTTCTCCTCGGGATCGCCGCCGCCAGTCATGACGAAAAGCGCGATGCCTACGACAAGCGCAACGACACCAGCGCCCGCCACGAGCCAGTCCCAATGTGCGGCAAAGAAACCGCCTCCGGAATTCCTGGAGATCATTCCTCTCCCTCCTTCTCTTCCTTTACGCCTTCGGCCTCGGCAGCTTCTGCGGGCTGCTCGCCGGCTTCGGCAGAAGCCGCCTCGGAAGCCTTCTCGCCCGAGCCAAAATCATATGTCGCGATTGTCGCCCGCACGAGGAACGGGCCCTCCTTCGCGGGATCGTTCACGACACCCTTGTCAGTCTCTGCGGCGGCATTCGGCGTAGCGACGTCAGCGCCGAACTCTGCCTGTTCGCGGCGCCTCCGCCGCGGACGCGAAGCTTGCTGCTCGCCAGCGCCCTTCTTGTCGCCCTCGCCAAGCGCCTTGCCGATCATGTCGCCTTCACGCGTGAAATCGAGCGACTCCAGGACCACGAAGCGCTCCGAGGTCGCAAGTGCGTTGACAACCTTGACGAGAGCCGCCGGCCTTGCGCGGAAGTCAATCGTGTACTTCTCTTCAGTATAGGCGGGCTTCTCCTCCTCGACGTCCTTTTTCCTGCGCTTCTTGGACTTCTTGGTGTCCTTCGGCTCGGCCGTCGCCTGGTCCTGCGGCTTCGCCTCGGCAGGCTCAATGCGAACGACTTCCATTACGCCGCAGTCCGAGAGCGTCTTTACAAGTATGCAGACGTCTCCCCACTGGCGCTGCAGGCGAGGGAGCATGGCCTTGTCCGGCAGTTTGTCGCCGGTCACATAGTCCGGGAAGCCAAACGCGGAAACTTCCTTCATGATCTTGCCGTTTACGCCGCCAGGGAGGCCCGAGAACGTTCGGGCTTCGTCAACGAGCTTCTGCTTGAACGCCGCCTCGTTGACGTTGGTCGCAATCGAACGGTCGCCGGCGGAGGCCGTCGAGAGCGCGGCTTCGGTCCATCCCGCGAGCGCATCGCGATTCTTGTTCACGGCCGCAACACTGGCGGGGTCGGGGCTTATCGCGGCGCGGTACAGGGATTGAACCGCCGAGGCGCTGCTTTGCGCCGTTTCAGCTGCTTCGGACTTCGCGGAGTATGCGCTGAACGCAAGATATCCAAGCGCGGCCGAGGCGACAAGTGCAACTCCGCCTATCGCGAGCATTACTATCTGGTTCTTGGACAAGTTCATCGCTATTCTCCCTTCCCGGACTTGAACTTGACGACGACGACGATCTGCTTGAGCGCCGCGTCCTTGCCGACGTCGGTCATCGACTCGATCTTGACCGACGCGGGATCAACCACCGGCGAGCCCTTTAGCCGCGCCTCTATGATCTGCGCAGCCGTGGAGCCGCCCGTCTTCGTGCGGGAGACGAGCGTCTTGAGGTCGTCAGACCAGCCGCGTATCGTTATGCGGTCGCCTTCCCACTTCTCGATCCACATCTCGTTGCCGAGCGCGGAGCGAATCGCCATAATCTTCGCAACCGAAAGCGCGCGCTTGTTGAACAGGTCTTTGAACACGTCGGCCTTCGCGGCCTCGCGCTCCTCGGCGGCAATCGCGTCCTTGACCTTCGATTCTGCAGAGCGAAGGCGCGACGCCTCCGCAGACACTGCAGCGCTCTCGGCCTCCGCCTCCGCGGCGCCGCGGTGAGCGGCGAGCATCACGAGCACAAGGGCCGCAACGAGCGAAACGGCGCCGATTGCGACGAACGGGATCCTCGCGACGTCGGCGCGCTCCTTGATGAGCGACGGCGGCAGGAGGTTGATCGCGAACGTCGCAAGGCCGATCATGTGTATCGCGAGTCCGACCGTCGCCGGAAGGAGTACGCCGTCGGCCTCGATTGCCTCGGGGTCAACCTTCGGGCCGATGCCGACGACGGAGAAGGGATTTACGTACTCGACTTCGAGCTGCAGGCTCTCGGCGAAGAAACGGTCGAGCTGCGGGAGAAGCGCCGTGCCGCCGGTGACGTAGAGCTTCACGGGGACGCTTCCGCCCTGCTGCGAGCGGTAGAAGTTGATGGAACGCGACACTTCGGCATGAAGACGCGTCATTGCCGCGCGGCAAACCTTGGAAACGCGGTCGCGCGTCTCGTCTTCGTCCTCTACTACGCCGCCAAGCGCGACATACGCCGCCTCGCGCTTGTACGCCTCGGCTTCGTCGGCCGTGCACCCGAGCGCGGATGCGATTTCCTTGGTGATCGTGTTGCCCGCGACGGGAATCGAGCGGTTGTAGAGCTTGTCGCCGTCGGCGATCACGAGCGAAGTCGTCTTGGAGCCGATGTCAAGAACGACGACGCACCCCTCGTCTGCGGCACCAGTGTAGCGCAGCACGTTCGTGATCGCAATCGGCGCGACGTCGACGAGCTCGGGGGTGAACCCCGCTCCGCGCACGGCGGCCGCGATGTCCTCGACCTGGTCGATCTTCGCGGCGACGATCATGACGTTCTTCTCGCCGTTTTCGTTGTCGCCGAGAATCTGGCGGTCGCAGATCATCTCGTCGATCGGGAACGGAATGTTCTGCTCGATCTCGAAACGAACCATCTGGTCGAACTTGTCCGCTCCGCCTGCGGCCGCGATGGAGGCGAAACGCGGGAACACCATCTGTCCCGATATCGAGACGGCGACGGGACCGGGCTTGATGCCCTTCTCGCGGACTATCTCGAGGAGCGCAGGCGAAAGAAGCGCACCGGCGTTGCCCGCATCGAGCGGCGCGGCGAGGGCGGCAATGCCGTAGTTGACGAGCGTCAACCCTCCCTTGCCGCCTTCATACTCGGCAAGCTTCACAGAGGAAGCACCGATGTCTAATGTTAGATATCTCTTTGCCATAGCAATCCCTTACTGCGCGACTTGCTCGTAGTCGTTCGGGTTCACGAGCGCCCAAATCGTCTTGGAGCGGTCCATAAGGCCCTGGCGGCGCTCGATCAGCGGCTTGCCGTCAGCCGTCTGCTTGTTCATGATATCCTGGTTCTCCCACCACTTCGTGTGCTTGATGATTCCGTTGATCTCGCTCTCGCTGTCGCCCTGCAGTTCCTCGCCTTTCGCGTTGGTGATGACGAGGCCGACGGCCTTCGCCTCGCCGAAGCGCTCGAGGTAGGAGGGATGCAGGCACACGGAAGCCGCGTGCGAACCCTGCGGGATGTTCTGGTAGGTCGTAGAGGCCGTGAAATAGGAGTAGGGGGCGATGCCTTCCTTGTTGCCCTTGTTCTCGGTCGCCGTCTTCGTCTCGAGGAGGACATGCCATGTGAAGGTGAGCTGGTCCTGCCACTTCACGAAGGTCGTGTACTTCGCCTCGAGGACAATCCAGTTCCTCGGCTTCGTGTAGCACTTGCCCACGATAGAGCCGCCCTGGAGCGACGGCGCCGGAAGAGTGGACTGGCGACCGAGTTTCGGGAACTGGTCGAGCATGATCTTGGCTTCCTTGCCAGTCGTAGGCGCGTCGTCGTCGGTGGCCACCGGCTTCTTCGAAGTCCTTGGAGCGGCAAACGCTACTGTGGCCGCAAGGGCCATCGCCGTCATCATCACAATCTTCTTGTTCATTTTCTCGTTCCTTTCCTTGATTTAAATTGTTTGATCGCCTATACCTTTGGCTTGCGGGCGCGTCGGAGACACGCCCCTACCAACTTTTCATAGCACTTTCATTTTTGGAAGGTCTTGAATGTCTACTAGTCCGACCACCCGGCCGGACTTGTCGCACACCGGCAGGTCGTCGATGCGCTTTCTTTCGAAAATCTTGAGGAGCTCCGCAGCATACGCGTCGTCGTAGACGAAGAGCGGAGACTTGGTCATCACGTCGCCGACCGGGCTCGCGAGCAGCTTGTTCGAATCGGCCGAAGTCGAGACGATGCGGCGGAAGTCGCCATCGGTGAAGATGCCGAGAAGCTTGTCGTCCGCATCTGCGACAACTGCGCTGCCGCCCTTCGAATTCGTCATCGCCATCAGGGCGTCGAGCACGGTGGATTTCGGGCCGACCTTCGCAAGACGCTCGCCAGCGCGCATGACGTCGGTCACCTTCATGACGAGCGCACGGCCGATTGCACCGGCCGGGTGGTTCATCGCATAGTCCTCGACCGGGAACTTCTGCGCGTCGATCATCACCATCGCGAGCGCATCGCCCATAGCCATCGTCGCCGTCGTCGAGTTCGTCGGCGCCATGCCGAACGGGCACGCCTCCTTGCCGCACGGAATCTCGATATGGATGTCGCTCATCTGCGCAAGCGTCGAGTCGGGGCGACCTGTCATCGAGATGACCTTCAGCCCGTGGCGGCGGATCGCCGGGATGAGGTTGTTCACCTCGGCCGACTCGCCTGAGAAGCTAAGCGCGACAAGGACGTCCTTCGCGGAAACCATGCCGAGGTCGCCGTGCATCGCCTGCACGGGATTGAGGACGATCGAGCGCGTGCCGGTCGAAGAGAAGATGGCGCTCATCTTCTCGGCGATGTGGAGATTCTTGCCAACGCCCGAGACGACGACAATGCCGCCGTCAGAAACGGTGTCGAGAATCAGCCGGACCGCCTTGACAAAAGATGCACCGAGAGAGTCGCGGGTCTTCTCGAGACCCTCGATCTCAACTGCGAAGACTTGCTTCGCGCGCTCTATCATCTCGCTGTCGGTCATGGTCATTTAGTCGTTAGGAGTTGGAGAATGGAGTTGGAGTTGGAGAGTGGAATTTCTCCTTTCTCGAACTCCAACTCTGGACTCCAACTTTCATGTCCCCTTTGTGGCTAACAAACATAATCACTTGGTTGTCGACTGAAGCAGCGTTACACAGATGGTTCCAACGATATCCTCGGCGGAGCAGCCGCGCGAGAGGTCGTTCATCGCCTTGGCAAGACCCTGGAGATTCGGTCCGATGGCGTCAGCGCCACCGATTCTCTGCGCGATCTTGTAGCCGATGTTGCCGGCGTTGAGGTCGGGGAAGATGAAGACGTTCGCGTCGCCCTGCACGGCGCCGTTCGGGTTCTTCTGCTTTCCGGTCGCGGGAACGATCGCCGCGTCGAACTGCAGCTCGCCGTCCATCTTGATGCCGGCTTCCTCGAAGCGCGGCTTCGCAAGCTCGACGGCCTTCTGGACCTTCTCGACGAGCGGACCCGCAGCGGAGCCATTCGTGGAGAACGAGAGGTACGCGACGCGCGGCTCCTTGCCGGTGAGGTCGCGGTACGTCTGCGCTGTCGCGAGACCGATGTCGACGAGCTGTTCGGCCGTCGGATCGGGAATAACCGCGCAGTCGCCGAACGCGAGCACTTCGTCGCCCGACGCCGTCGGGGTCTTGAGGTCGAGGATGAAGCAGCTCGACGCCGTCTTGACGCCCTTCTGGGTGCCGAGCGTATGGAAAGCCGCGCGGAGCATGTCGCCCGTCGAGGCGATGGAACCCGCAACAAGGCCGTTGACGCGGCCGAGCTTCACCATCATGCCGCCGAAGTAGATGCGCTTCGTGCGGAGAGTCTTCTGCGCGCCAGCGAGGTCGATGATCTTCTGCTTCTCGGCCGGCTTCTTCGACTCCTTGGCGTTCCACGCCTCGAGATACGCGGCTTCGAGTTCGGCATCTCCTAAAGTGTAGTCGATAGTCTTGATGCCGCGGTCGGCGAGCTTGAGCCCTGCCTTCGCCTCGGCGTCGGCGATTTCCGCAGGAGTGCCGAGAACGACGGGCGTCGCGATCTTGCGGTCGACGCAAGCGCACGCGGCGGTTATGACGCGGGGGTCCATGCCCTCGGGCAGAACGACCGTTCCGTTCAGCTTCGAGGCCTTTTCAATTATGTTCTTGATTGCGTTCATGGTTTTAGACTATTACTTGCTCAGTACCTTCACTGTATCCTTTGCAATCATCAATTCCTCGTTTGTGGGGATGACGACGACCGGGATCTTCGAGCCCTTCGCGCTGATGACCTTGACTTCACCGCGGACCTGGTTGGCCTTCTTGTCGAGCTTGATGCCGAGCGCGCCGAGGCGGCGGATGATCCTCTCGCGCACCTCCTTGGAGTTCTCGCCGATGCCGCCGGTCATGATGATCGCGTCAGCACCGCCGATGACGGTGTTGTACGCGCCGATGTAGAGCGCAACGCGGTAGGCGAGCATCTCGAGCGCGAGCTCGGCCGCCTTGTCTCCCTTGTCGGCCTTCGTGCAGATGTCGCGGCAGTCGCTCGACCCGGCGAGCGCAAGAAGCCCCGACTTCTTGTTGAGAAGCGTGTCCATCTCGGCCGGAGTCTTCTTCTCGGCCTCCATGATGGAGAGGACGGCCGCAGCGTCGATGTCGCCGCAGCGCGTCCCCATCACCATGCCGGCGAGAGGCGTGAGGCCCATGGAAGTATCGACAACTCCGCCGTTCTTGATCGCGGCGAGAGACGAGCCGTTGCCGAGATGGCAAGTGACGAGGTTGACCTTGGCGAGGGGCTTCTTGAGGAATTTCGCCGCGGCCTGCGTGATGAACTTGTGAGATGTGCCGTGGAAACCGTACTTGCGGATTCCCATCTTCTTGTAGTACTTCGGGTCGATCGCGTACATTCCAGCGCAGTCGGGCATCGTCGCGATGTGGAACGCCGTATCGAAGACGCCGACGTTCGGAACTCCCTTGAAGATCTTCTCGCACGCCTCGACGCCGCCGAGGTTCGCCGGCATGTGAAGAGGCCCGAACTTGACGAGCTTCTTGGCCTTCGCCATGTTCGCCTTGTTCATGACGGCGGAGTCGGTGAAGACCTCGCCGCCGTGGAGAATGCGGTGTCCGATTGCGTCAATGCCCTTCGCGGCATCGCCCAGGTCCGCGACGACCTGCGCGAGCGCGGCCGCGTGGTCCTTGGGACCGCCGCAGCCGATGCGCTCGACGAGGCCCTTCGCGAGGCGGGTCTCCGTCTTCATGTCGAAGAGCTGGTACTTGAGCGAGCTCGAGCCCGAGTTGATTACGAGAACTTTTCTGATCTGCTTTTTCATTGTTTTCCTGCTTGTTATGGCACTTCTTCCAGTTCAAGCTTGAAGAAGCCGCTCTTGAGATCCTGGTCGTCGATCTGCACGGGGATCGTCTCGTGCATTTCTGCGGTGATCGTCACGGGGTCGGCCGTCGTGTAGACCACGGTCCATTCCGTATCGCTCAAGGCGTTCTTCTTCAACACCTTGACATTGACCTTCACCGTGTCGCTGCCGGCAAACTGGTAGTACTGCTCGACTATCGAGCCGGCGATGCCGCTGGCCACGTCGGCGCCGACAGTGAGGTTCACCGTCGAACCGTCCTGCGCGAGCGAGAACGCGACAACACGGACGGATTTCGGCACGAGCTTGCCCCTCGTCGCTTCGGCGATTGCCTCAAGCGTCGTCTGGTATGTTCCAGTGGTAATGCCCATGACCGCCGCGACAAAGTTCGGGCTCTGCATTGCCGTGAGCGACGCGCCCGGCAGACCCGTGGATATGCCAGCGTCCGTGAGGTCACCGACAGGAAGCGTCAGCACGATTCCGCCGTTGGCAAGCACCGTCGTCACGCCACCAGGCTGCGTCTTCTTGTTGCCCTTGAGCGTCTCCCACGACGTTGTCCAGCCCTTCGCAGCGTATTCGTAAGCGTCCGGCACCCAGTCGCGGTCAGAGTCGCTGTCCTCGATCCAAACCGAGACGAGCGGCGCCTTTACGATTGTACCGTCGTTGACGAGCGCGACCTCGTCTGCCACATAGCCCCACGGCTCCCATTCGGAGAGCTTGCCGTCGCCATCCATATCGATGAAGGCACGGATGAAGTATGTGCCTATCGCAGGCAGGCCCTTCAGCCATCCGTTCGCCTCGGCAATCGCCAGCGCATCCACATCGTTCGTCACAACGGTCTGCGCAAGCGGATTACCCGCGAAGTCGGGCGTCGTGAACGCCTGGACAACCACCTTGCCCTGCGCCGTCGTCAGGTCGGCGTACTTGCCGAGGACAACGGACGGACCCGCGTACTTGACGGCAATGGCGATAGAGGAGTATCCATGGTCGTTCACCTCCTGCTGTGCGTTTGCAGCAGTCGAGAAGACAGACGACTCAGACCAGGAGTCAGAACGGAACTTGGCGTTGTACATCGAGACCTGCCAACTGTAGCTGGCGACAGTGTCGAAGGATTGTCCGTTCTCCAAGATGCTGCCGGCGCAGATTGGCGCTGTCCACGTGAAGTTGCCGTTTGCATCCATTGCAGGAGCACGGAGAATGCCGGAATCGTAGACGACATTGCTGCCCTTGTTCACCCGCAGCCTGAAGGCCGTATAGCTGGAGCCGAAGCGCTTCACCACCGCCTCTTCGCCGCTCATACGCCACTTGAAGGTGGGTCTGGCCGAGTACTGGACTCCATCGACCGCCACGGCGACCGGCTTCGCACGGCTGTAGTCGAAGCGACGCGTGATCAGGTATCCAAGCGCATTAATGGTGGTATTGGTGGAATCAGGACGTTCCATGGCAATGTCGCCGTCACCAATCACGACCATGTACTGCATGTTTGTGACGCTGGTTCCGGTGCCAATCACCTGCGAGATGTTGCCCGCCGTGCCGTCCGCTCCACGCGTGACGCCGCTCGTATTGGCGATCTTCGCCGTAAACGAGCTGGTCCAGTCGAGGTCGAACTTGTCGCCAAGCAGGAAGTCGAGTTCGCAGAACAACCTGTTCCATTCGCCAGTCTTGTCGTAGACCACGTCCGCAAGATCGCGACCCCAGGTCTCGACAATCGGATAGCCGTTGATCGCATAGCGAACAACCCTGACCCTGGCGATGGAATCCTGCGCAGTAACCGTCTGAAGCACATTCGACACTACGTTGATGCGCGGGTCGGTTACCACAAGCGGCTCCGCTCGGTCGAATGTACCGTTCTTCAGGTCGATCCGAGACGTAATCGGGTTGAAGTCGGTCAGTTCAACCTTGAACTTCGCGCCAGCCCAGCCAACGTCGACATGGCGGACAACGCCATAGATATGCGCATTGTTAAAGGTCGTCGAAGTCTGGCCACCTTCAGTGCCGGCGTTGTTGTTGTTGTTGCCACCGTTGTTGCCGCCGTTCTCTTCGCTGCTAGCAGTTGCCGCGGCATCGACGACGAACGTCGTCAGGCCTTCGCGGAGGAAGCCTTCGGCTGTGTCGCCAAGGAAGTGGACTCCCCTGACCGGCACGCTGAAGACCGGCGACCAGGTGAACTTCACATGGCTGTTCGGCGGATTGAGGCCGTGGTACTTTCCGTTGCCGTTGTTGTTGCCATTGTTGTTGCCATTGTTGTTGTCGGCGTTGGTCGCGCTGTCGGCGGACTTCTCGGGATCGCCGACGTACAGCTCGCGGGTGAACTCCTCGTCGTCGAAGTCAATCGTGACGCGGCCGCTGTTGTAGTCGATCGTGCCGACTTGGTGCGCCTCGGCGAAGATGCCGCCGAGCGTGACCAGCTTGCCGTGGTCGTCTATGACGTCGAAGAACCAGAGCGCCGTGTCGGGATCGCCAAGCTCCGTCGGCATGAAGTAGTTCTGGCCATACATCGTGACGATGTCGCCTTCAACATAGCTCTTGTCCTTGACGCAGAGCTTGAACGATCCCTCCTTGACTGCGCCAAAGCCGAGGTAGTAGGTCTTCTTGCCCTTCGGCATGCGGCCGATGTACTTCTCCTTCAGCTCTTCGCCCGTAGTTGCGTTCTGCAGCGCCGCAGTGTCGCTCTCGTTGACAGTGGTCACCGTCCACTTGGCGATAGGAGCGGCCAGCGCATTCGGATCGAGCGCTTCGTTCCAGGCCGACACCGTCAGAGTCCTGCCCTCTATGTCGGCAGAGCCGTTGTAGACGACTTCCATCTCCACGACAGGCACGGGGTGCTCGATCAGCGTGTAGTTGTCGATGCCCGCGTCCATCTGCTTCGCCGGGCTTGTGCCCGCGCGGAACTCGGCGTAGTTGCTCCAACCGTCATGGTCGAGGTCGGCGTCAGGATCGTATATGCCACGCTCCGCGTAGTCGACGCCATCGGTGTTGCCGAACTCGTACTCCGCCTCCCAGTCGTCGGCGATGCGGTCGTGGTCGGTGAAGATCTCGCCGAGATACAGTTCGCCGAACTTTTGATAGTAGTCAAGCGTCGAATCATGGGTCATCGGATTGTTCGGATCAAGCTTGATAATCTGGAAGACCTCGCTGATGAGGTACTCGGCGTAGTTGCTGAGGCCGTCTTCGTCAGGGTCTTCGCCTGCCTGATCGCCCTTGAGGTGGTAGTAGTAGGCATAGGAGTCAAACACGCCGTCGCCGTCGGTGTCGTGATACCACGGATTGGTCGGCACGTTGCCAACGTCGAACTCACGGTAGAGCGGGAGTCCGTCGCCGTCGTCATCGTCCTCGCGGTCGTCGAAGTCCCACGGATCCTTGTCCACGTAGAGCTCCCAGCCGTCCGCAATGCCGTCACCATACCTGCCGACATCGTCACCCCAGTCGCCGTCGATAACGTCGGGCTTGAGGGACCACAAGGCCCATTCGCAGTTGGCGTTGACCGACTTCTCGTCGCAGAGTCCCTGCGCCTCGAAGTAGCGGATCAGGAGGTACTTGTCGAGCGCCGTGAACGGCTTCGTGTTGATCGCGTCATCGATCGGAACGGCCGTCTTCGAGCTGAAGCCGTACTTCTTGTAGACCTGGTTGTGGATGAGCGCCACCTTCGCGGGCGAGACAATCTCGATCACGCGGTTTTCGCCGAGCGACACCTGGACAGACTCGACAGCCGTCACGATGTTGGAAGGCGTCGGGTCGATAAGCGTGGTGTCCACGACGAGGTTGGTCGCCATGCCGAGCAGGTAGAGCCCGTCGTCCATGCCGGCAATCTCGTACGCGACGAAGTCGGTCACGTTGGTTCCGACGTCGATCAAGGCGTCCGCCTCGAAGAGGAAGCTGCCCGTGGTACCTTCGCGCTCGTTCTCGACCGTAGCGAGCAGGTACTCAACGGACGTAGGCACCTCGCTCAACATGCCGATACCGAAGAGATCGGGCCTGCCGTACTCGTACGCGAGATTCAGGATCTTGCCGTTCATGTTGTCGCCGACAGTCGGCGTAGCCGCGTCCTCGGGCATGATGTAGAAGGCCTCGAGTCCCGTCATGGTCGAACGAGTCTTGATAATCGTCCTGTTGATCTCGTCATACGCCATGACGTCTCCATCAGCCGCGTAAGTCGCGTCCTCCGGCGAGAGCGGGTCGGTGCCGGCCCAGACTTCCCAGCCGTCCCACATGCCGTCGCCGTCTGTGTCGCGGTTGTCGGGATCGGTACCGATTTCCTCTTCCTCGTAGCCCTTGAGTCCGTCGCCGTCGCGGTCAGACTGGTCGTTGCCCGAGTCGTCGTCGGAGTTCTCGTTCTCGATCGTCTCCTCGGCGGCCTCGAGGTCATCCTCGTCGTCGAGCGGGTCGACGATAAAGTTCTGGTTGATGTCGGTGTCTTCGATGTAGATTTCGGCAACCGCAGGATCACCAATCGTGTCGGCACGCACCGTGACAGAGATAGGCGTCCAGAGATCGGCCTCGGCTGTGCCAACCTTGCAGGCGTAGCCCCACGACTCGTAGCTCTGGCGGACGCCGTCGCCGTTGCGGTCGATGAACGCGAGGAGATAGATCTCGCCGCTCGGCAGGCCAAGCACCGGGATGGACTCGGTAACGCCCGCGAGCGAACCGCCCTCGACGCGCGCGATCGGATCGCCCACGAAGTCGGGCGAGAGGTACGCCTCGACGACGATCTTGCCGTCAGTGTCGGCCGGACCGAAGTAATTGACCGCAGCAGTCGCTTCGCCGCGGAGGTCGGCCGTGAACTCCGCCGTCTCGCTCCAGACCACGTCTTCGGCCGAAAGCTTGTCGAGCGTCACGTACTTGCCGTTCATGAGGGCGACGCGCCAGTAGTAGGTCTTGCCGTCCTCGAAGTACCAGGCCGGCGTCGCGGACACAGTGCCCTTGACCGCGCCCGTGAGGAGGTTGGTCGTCGAGTGCAGGATTGTCGCGAAGGTGTCGCTGTCGGAGACTTCCAGCACGTAGGCCGTGTACGCGGACGTGTCGGCCTTGAAGTCGAACGTCGCCTGAGCGGTAGTCAGGGTGCCGCGCGAGTTCGCGCTCGGCGCGATAGGAGTGCCGGTGGCGCGGGTCTTAGGATAGGAGTTCACGAACGTCGCGATAACGCCCTCGTTCTCGTTAGTGGAGCCGGCCTTGTACTTGGCGTCGCCAAGGACGACCTCGTACGTCGCCTCGGAGATGCTCGCGGGTGCGATGCCGATTGCCTTGGCGTCGACCGCGAGATACGGGTCGAGGTCGTTCTTGAGGGACGTCATGAAGTCGCCCTCGTGCAGGTAGCTGCGGTTCGCGACCGTGAAGACACGGTTGAGGAGCGTGCGCTTCTTCGCGGACTCATCGCCGTTGATCGCGGTCCTTATGACCCTCACGCGCACTTCCTCGCCGTCGATTGCGAAGGCATCGCCCCAGGCGACGTTAGACGTGTTCGTCGTCATACCCTCAAGCGTCACGCGGTCGCATGTGAGGTTCGCGAAGTCGATGCGCGGCACCACGGGCGTGACGTCCTTCAGCTCGACGGTGAAGTCGGTCGCACGGTTGTAGCCAACCTCGACGTTCTTCGCGATGCCGAAGGGCTCGGCCCCGTTGTAGGTGCCGTTCGAATCCATGTCGGCGAAGACGGCGAAGTGGGTCGTGCCCTCCTTGAGGTAGCCGTGGTCGGGCGTCGTGAGTTCAAGCGTCACGTAGCCGTTGTGCGCGAGCCTGGAGTCGATAACCTCCGGCGTCAACGTCCACCAGCAGAGCTTCTTCTGCATCTTCGCGCTCGAATACGCCTCGACTACGATGCCGCCAGCGTCGATGTCCTTCTCGCCGTTGTAGGCGATGGTAAGGCGCACCTTCGGAAGTGGATTGCCGCCGTAGCCCTTGGTTTCTTCGATCTCGTACCAAATGATTTCGCAGGATACATTATCTCTGACCTGACCTTCGGCATGTCCTCCTGTTTCTTCTCCATTCGAATCATAGTATGTATCAGACACCAACCATGCCGTAAAGCCCAATCTCGGGGCGAAGTAGTGATCATACCACATATCCCACTCGGCCTTTGCCTCGGGCGTAAACGAGTTGAATGTACGCGTGTATGTGTTGGTGATTTCACCCAGCACAACCCATGTCGCCTCGTCATAGCGGGCGCGGGCCTCGGACCAGTTGGACCAGCCGTTCTTGTCGGCGTCCTTGGTCGCGTCATAGAGGCCGCGGTCGAAGCCAAGCCCGTCCTCGACGAAGTCCTCCATGAAGTCGTGGTCAGCAACGACCTCGCCGATGTAGTGCGTATAGCCACCGACGTCAACCTGACGGAAGTAGTCGATCGTCCAGCTGTCGGTGCGCATCTTCGCTATGTCGAGGTCGAGGCCGTAGTCCCTGTACGCCCTGTACTCCTGGACGTTCGAAAGCCCGTCGTTGTCGCCGTCGGAGAGCTGCATCTCTGGCGTCTTGAGGCCGAACCTCCACGCGTCGTAGTCGTCAAACTCAAGCGTGACGGAATGATCAAACCAAGGATCGGTCGGAACGTTGCCGGCGTCGAACTCAAGGTAGAGCGGGAGGCCGTCGCCGTCATTGCTGTCGTCGAAGCGATCGTCGAAGTCCCACGGGTTGTAACCCACGTAGAGCTCCCAGCCGTCCGCAACGCCGTCGCCATACCTGCCGTCGGCATCGCCCCAGTCGCCGTCGATAACGCCGGGCTTGAGCGTCCACGAGGCCCAATCGCCGGTGGCGTTGACCGTCCTCTCGTCGCAGAGACCCTGCGCCTCGAAGTAGCGGATCAGGAGGTACTTGTCGAGCGCCGTGAACGGCTTCGTGTTGATCGCGTCGTCGACCGGAACGGCCGTCTTCGGGTTGAAGCCGTACTCCTGGTAGACCTGGTTGTGGATGAGCGCAACCTTCGCCGCCGGGTTCACCTCGATCACGCGGTTCTCGCCGAGCGAGACATCGACAATCGAGACTGCCGTCACGACGTTGGAGGGCGTCGGGTCGACGATCGTCGTGTCGACAACGAGGTTCGTCACGCCGCCAAGCAGGTAAAGCCCGCCGTCGATGCCGGCCACCTCGTACGCGGCGAAGTCGGTCACATTGGTTCCGACGTCGATTGCAGCGCCTGCGTCAAAGAGGACGTCGGCCGTTGTGCCGTCGACCGTGTTCTCGACCGTGGCGAGCAGGTACTCGGCGGATGTAGGCACCTCGCTCAAGATGCCGACGCCGAAGATGTCCGGGCTGCCATACTCGTACGCGAGGTTCATCCACAGCCCGTTCATGTTGTCGCCGACGCTCGGCTTCGCCATGTCTTCGGGTATCATGTAGAGGGCCTCGAGTCCAGTCATGGTCGAACGCGTCCTGACGATAGTCGTCGTGACCTCGGCATACGCCATCACGTCGCCGTCAGCGGCTTCCGTGGCGTCCTCCGGCGAGAGCGGGTCGGTATCGGCCCAGACTTCCCAGCCGTCCCACATGCCGTCGCCGTCGGAGTCGACGTTGTCGGGATCGGTGCCGATTTCCTCTTCCTCATAGCCCTTGAGTCCGTCGCCGTCGCGGTCAGACTGGTCGTTCGAGTCTTCGTCCGCGCCCTCGCTTGCGATTACCTCCTCGGCCGCCTTGAGGTCTTCCTCGTCGTCGAGCGGATCGACCGAGAAGTTCTGGTTGATGTCGGTGTCCTCGATGTAGATATCGGCGACAACCGGGTCGCCGAGCGTCTCGGCGTTCACCGTCACCGGAACAGGCGTCCAGAGGTCGGTGTCGAGCGTGCCCACCTTGCAGGCGTAGCCCCAAGACTCGTAGCTCTGGCGGACGCCGTCGCCGTTGCGGTCGACGAACGCGAGGAGATAGAGCTTTCCGCTCGGCAGGCCGGCCACCAAGATTGCGTTGGTGCCGTCAACGAGCGAACCGCCCTCGACACGGGCAATCGGGTCGCCCACGAAGTCTGGCGAGAGGTACGCCTCGACGACGATCTTGCCGTCCGTCTCGGCGGGACCGAAGTAATTGACGTTGGCAGTCGCCTCGCCGTGGAGGTCGACCGTGAACTCCGCCGTGTCGCTCCAGACGACGTCCGCGTCGGAGAGTTTGTCTAGCGTCGTGTACTTGCCGTTCATGAGGGCGACGCGCCAGTAGTAGGTCTTGCCGTCCTCGAAGTACCAGGCCGGCGTCGCGGACACGGCGCCCTTGACCGCGCCCGTGAGGAGGTTGGTCGTCGAGTGCAGGATTGTCGCGAAGGTGTCGCTATCGGAGACCTCCAGCACGTAGGCCGTGTAGGCGGACGTGTCGGCCGCGAAGTCGAACGTCGCCTGCGCCGTCGTGAGGACGCCGCGCGAGTTCGCGCTCGGCGCAAGAGGAGTGCCGGTCGCGCGGGACTTCGGATAGGAGTTCACGAACGTAGCGACAACGCCCTCGTTCGCGTTAGTGGAGCCGGCCTTGTACTTGGCGTCGCCAAGGACGACCTCGTACGTCGCCTCGTAGACATTCGCGGGGGCGATGCCGATTGCCTTGGCGTCGGCCGCAAGATACGGGTCGAGGTCGTTCTTGAGGGACGTCATGAAGTCGCCCTCGTGCAGGTAGCTGCGGTTCGCGACCGTGAAGACGCGGTTGAGGAGCGTACGCTTCTTCGCGGTGTCGTCGCCGTTGATGGCGGTGCGGATCACCCTGACGCGCACTTCCTCGCCGTCGATCGCGAAGCCGCCCTGCTGCTGTCCGCCGTCAGCGACTTCGCCTTCGCCCTCGGCGGGAGCAACCGTCTCGCCCCAGACAACGTTGGATGTGTTCGTCGTCGTGCCCATGAGCGTCACGCGGTCGCACGTGAGGTTCACGAAGTCGATGCGAGGAACGACGGGCGTGACGTCCTTCAGCTCGACGGTGAAATCGGTCGCGCGGTCATAGCCGACCTTGACGTCCTTCGCGATGCCGAAAGGCTCGGCGCCGTTGTAGGTGCCGCTCGAATCCATGTCGGCGAAGACGGCGAAGTGGACCGTGCCCTCCTTGAGGTACCCGTGGTCCGGCGTCTTGAGCTCGAGCGTAATATAGCCGTTGTGCGCAAACTTGGAGCTGAAGTCGGCTGCCGTCAGGTTCCACCAGCAGAGCTTCTTCTGCATCTTCGCGCTCGAGTAGGCCTCGACCACGATTCCGCCTGCGTCGATGTCCTTCTCGCCGTCGTAGGCAACGGTGAGAACGACGGTCGGATACGGCGTTCCGGAGTAGAGCGACTGGGCGCGCATGACCGCCTGCGTGTCGAAGTAGATGATCGAGCCGGTGACGGAAGATCCGATGAGGTTTCCGGCGTCGTCATACCGCGCGTTGAAGTTGATCGTGTCCTCGATCACCTCGTAGTTGTTGCGGATCGTGTCGTACTCCTCTACGGAGATGTTTGTCCTTATGACGCGGTTGGAGACGATGTCCGCGACGTACTCAACGCCCGACTCGACGTACGAGCGCAGCTCGGCCCAGTTGGACCAGCCGTCCTTGTCGGCGTCCTTCGTCGCGTCGTAGAGACCGCGGTCGAAGCCATGCTCGTCCTCAAGGTAGTCCTCCATGAAGTCATGGTCAGCGACAAGCTCGCCGATATAGTGCTGCACGCCGCCGACATCGACAATGCGGAAGTAGTCGATCGTCTCGCCGTCGGTCTTCATCGCACCGATATTGAGGTCAAGGCCATAGGCGAGGGCCCTGTATTCCTGGATGTTGGAAAGACCGTCATTGTCGCCGTCGGAGAGCTGCGCCTCGAGAGTCTTGAGACCGTACTTCCACGCGTCAAAGTCGGTGAACGCAGCCGAGATCGTGTGGGCGTTCCACGGGTCGGTCGGAGCCGCGCCCTCGAATTCGCGGGTAAGCGGCAAGCCGTCGCCGTCGTCGTCGGACTCGCGGTCGTCAAAGTTCCAGCAGCTGATAGCCGTGCCGTTCGTGAAGTTGTCGAGGTTCATCTCGTTCTTGCCGAACATCACGTAGAGCTCCCAGCCGTCGGGCGCGCCGTCCTTGTCATTGTCGATGTCGAAGGGCTTGAGCGAATACTGCGCCCACTTGCCGTTGACGTTGACATCGTCCTCGTTGCAGATGCCGAGAGCGGCGAAGTAGCGGATCAAGAGGTACTTGTCGAGCGCCGTGAACTGCTTGGTGTTGACGGCGGTTTCGTCCTCGTACGCCGTCGGGTTCGCCGTCTTCGGATTAAAGCCAAACTCCTCGTAGACCTGCGCGTGGACGAGCGCAACCATTCCGGAAGAAACAGCCACGACGCGGTTGGTCGTTCCGGCGGCCGCCACGAGGTTGGTCACAAGCGCACCACGGCCATAGCAGTTCACCAGTCCGTCTTCGGTGGCAACGGGATAGTCGTAGATCTCGTAGAGCTCATAGCCATCAATCGAGTCGCCGCGGATCGGCACGCGGCCATTGTCCTTGAGGATGTAGTTGACGCTCTCCGACCCGTCCGTGTTCTGCACCGTAACGATAGTGCAGGTGTTCGTCACGAACGCCATCACGTCGCTGTCAACGGCTTCCACGGCGTCGAAGAACGTCGGGTCGAGGTCTGCGAACTTGACCTCCCAGCCGTCGGGCATGCCGTCGCCGTCGGTGTCCCAGACGGACGAATCGGTCGCAAAGCCGTCCTCTTCCTCGTCCAAGAGGCCATCGCGATCGCCATCGCCGGCCGAGACTTCCGTGCCGCCGGCCGCGGCAGCGAGGGTGGTCTCGATGCAGTCGAGAATCTCGTTGCGGTTGAAGTCCGTGTCTTCGATGTAGATGACGACGGACGGGCTGCGCAGTATCTCGTCGGTGACCTTGACGCCCTGCGGCGTGAAGAGCGAGAGGGCCTCGGTGCCGACGTAGTTCGCATAGCCCCACGATTCGTTAACGTCGCGCTTGCCGTTGTTGTTCGCGTCGATGTAGGCCATCAGGTAGACGGTTCCCGGCTCGATGCCGGCAAATTCCGCGTTGGTGGTCTGCAGGTCGTCCCTGTCTGCGAGCTGCGAGACGTCGGCGCGCATCTGGGCGAGCGGCTGACCGGCGAAGTCGGCAGACTGGTGGGCCTCCACGACGACAAGACCCGCGAGGTCGTTCGTGTTGGCACCATAGTACCTGACGATCGCACCGCACTTGCCGTAGCCCGTGGGCAGCCTCGGGTTGATGTTCGCGTTCACGACGTCAATCTGGAACTGCGTCCACGAGCTCCAGAACTTGGGATCGACGTCGTTGTACTTCGCGTTGAACTCAATGACGCGCCAGAAGTAGTTGCTGCCGTCGAGGAAGACAGGGGCGCCGTTCGTGACGATTGGCGCACCGGCGTATATCGGCGCCGTGAAGGAGTAGCCGAAGGTCCCGACTGTAAGGCTGTCGCTGCCGGGGAGCTGCTTGATTCCGGTATCGTAGACGATGTCCGCGGCATTCGTCGAGGTCGAGACCTGGAGACGGAAGGCCGTCATCGTGTTGTCAGAGCACGTCCAGGAGAAGGTCGGCGCGGCGCTGTAAACGGGTGCCGCGGCTAGCGGCGCACGCGTAACGGGCACCGGGCGCTGGCGGCCAAAGCTGTTGACAAACGTCGCGATCGCGATGTTCGTGACGCTGCCATCGCCGAGTGTATTGACGCGGTCGATCTCGTATTCGACAGTATTGATGTCGGACACGGCGAGCCCCAGCTTCGCAGCGTCGCTCACGAGCCACTTCCAGTCGAGGTCGAACTTGTCGTCAGAGAGGACGTCGGCCTCGGTCAGGTAAGCCCTGTCGTCAAGTATGTAGGACTTCGACACAAGCGTGCGGGAAGGCACCGTCTTAAGCCCGTACATCCGCTGCCCGTTGATGCTGACGCGGCGGACAGCCACCTTGGCGGTAAGGCCGTTGCCCTCTCCGCCGCCTTCACCGCCGGCGGCCACGGCAGCAACGCCGCCTGCGACTCCCTCGATAACGGCGCGGTCGCTTGACCCGTCGGACAGGAGGTAGTGCGGGATTATCGTCGAGGTGTCCTTCAGCTCAAGGACCATCTCGGCCGTCTTGTGCCAGCCGATGTTGACATTGCGGATTACGCCATAGGGCTCGCCGGCCGTATACGCTCCGTCGCCATTGAGGTCCATCCACGCCTCGATGGTGTTGAGGCCCTGCTTGACGCGGCCGATGGTGGGCTGGTTCAGCCAAAGCGTCTGAGGCCATTCGGCGCTGATTGCATACTCGTATTCGAGCTTGACCAGCATGCCGTCGGGCTGAAGTCCAGCAAACTCGAGCGCAGCCGGGTCGAGGCTAAACTCGCCCGTGAGGAAGTTAAAGCTGCCGAAGGTGGTCTGCACGGCCGTCTGGGCGCTCATGATCACCGCGTCGCCCCTGCGCCCGTCGTCGCGGCTGACCGCCTTGCCGATGAGCTCGAAGTCAAGCGCCGGGTTGTCGAGCATGACATTGTCCCTGCCATAGGCGCGGACATCGGCAATGTAGTCGGTGAACGAGCCAGTGAAATACCAGCACTCGACCGCTGCGCCGTTGCCGGTCGTCAGGGTCATGTTGCTGATATATGTGCCGGACGAGGCCGGATACGTGTTCCCGGCGGCAGTCGGCCTGTAGATGGTCGTGGGAATGCCCCAGAAGTAGACGCCTTCCTTCGAGAGGTGGACGCCGTAGATGTAGCAGGACTGGGGAAGGATGCTGCCGGGCTGGAGGAAGCCGTGGATTGGCGTCTTGGCGTCGATGAAAGCGCCAGGAGTGTATGCAACGACACCCACATTCGAGGCCTCCGGCGCGACAACCGTGAAGGTCGCGTCGGTACGCCCGTTCGCCTTGGTCATCGTCCTGACCACGACGGACTTGCCGGAGACGTCCTGGATTCCGCCATTGTAGGTGAAGCGAAGCCCGATGGCCGGCTGCGGGTAGTTGTTGAGGACAACCTGGTCGGACAGGTACCGCGTGATGGAGTCGGAGAGAAGCGTGCCGTACCAAGTCGCGGCGCGGTTCTCGCTGAAGTTGTCCCAGCCGTCGCCGTCCGTGTCCTTGTCGGGGTCGTAGACGTACTGGTTCGCGTAGGAGTTCGAGAAGGTCTTCTCCCACCAGCCTTCCATGAAGTCGTGGTCGGTCGCGATTTCGCCGAGGTACTGGTTGGCGAAGATGTTGGTGACCGAGCCATCCGCGGAGACGACGACGTCCGGCAGACCCGCGAGGAAGTAGTCCGTCACCTTCTGGCCGGAACCGGAACGCTGCCTTGCCGGGTCGAGGAACGGGAAGCCGTTCTCCATGCCGTACGGCGTAGCGCCGAAGCTGAACAGGTACTCGTCGTAGTTGGACAGGCCGTCGTTGTCGGGATCGTCGTCCGCACCGTACTTGGCGACGCCGAACAGGTTCTCCCACCAGTCGGGCAGGTTGTCGCCGTCTTCGTCGGTGTTGACCGCGTATTCGGGATCGATCGTGCCGTCGGGCTGCATGCCGCGGTAGATGTCGATGACGTACGCCTTGCCGGCAGGAATCCTTGCGCCGTGGTAGTCGATCATCGTATCCCAGCCAATGGCCAGGGCAGGGTCGAGGTCGGCCGCATAGTTGTGGCGGGCATACTCCTCCCACCAGTCAGGAATGCCGTCGCCATTGGAGTCGTCGCGTGTCTGCTCCCAAGGATCGGACGCGCCGTTGTTCCACATCTTCTTGCACGTCTTGGCAAAGGCGCCGCCCATCGGGACGAGGTCAGCCGTGCCGATGAAGTTGTTCCTGACCTGGAACCTGCTCTTTCCAAGCGCGACATTGAAGCTCTCTCCGCGACGCTCGGTGAGAATCATGGCGTGCGCGAGGCGGTAGTACTTGTCGTTGTTGAAGACAGTCGACGGATACGGCATCGCCGTGTTCGGGAACACGAGCTTGGCGACGCCGAGGTCGGACGCGGACATGTAGACCGAGCCGAACTGGTCGCCGTACATGAAGCTGTCTACAGCGCCGCCGTCGATGAGCGGCAGGTGGCTGACCGTGTTCTTGATCCACGGGACGACATGGTAGTCGTCGTAGACAGTGGAGTGGACGAGGGTCTCGTTCCACCAGCCGACGAGCAGATCGCCCTCGACGCCGCCGTCCGCGACGCCCTTGAGGTCGAGGAGGTTCGGGTAGAGGCCCGTGGTGTCGATGTCCCCGTTGGAGGAGTAGTCGCTCATCGCGGCGTACAGGACGTTCTTCGTGAAGCCGGCCGGGGTCTTCGCGACATCGGGCTCGTTGACGGCGCCTGGAAGCGTCGAGAAGTCGTAGTTGAGCACGAGCTCAGGCGGGAGGGTCGGGTTGCCGTCGTTGTTGTTCCGCGAGCCGTTGTTGTAGTACCACGACTCGAAGACCTCGTCGCGGTTTTCGGACGCCTGGGTAAAGCCGATCATCTTGCGGAAGTTCTCGGAGATCTGGGCACCGGTCCTCGCGCCGTCCCAGACGCGGACTTCGTCGACGTATCCCTGGAAGTATTCCTGCAGGTTGTCGAACGACTCCATGTGCAGACCGCCCTCGATGTAGTACGGGTAGAGCGCATAGAGGTTCTGCTTCTTCGGCCTTGCGCCGATCAGGAGCGCGCTCGGATCGCAGCGGTACTCAGCGCGCATGAAGCCGTTTGTGGCGGCCGTGTCCTGGTTGATCAGCGTCACGCCGTTCGCCGGGATGAGCTGAGTCGGCGCGCTGTCCTGGATGACGCCGTTCACGTAGATCATGAGCGTCGAGCCGTCGAACGTGAGCGCGATATGCGACCACTCGTTGAGCGGCAGCGGGCCGCCGTCGACGAACTGGCAGCTCTTGGGCGCGTCGAGACCCGACTCGATCGAGTCGTTGTTGTCGAACATGCCGTAGACCTTGCCCTGTGCATCGAGACCGATGCGGAAGTTCGAGCGGATGGCGAGTTTGTCGGTGTTGATGGAATTGCCCTCGTAGGCAACGGCCCTGTCGATGATCGTCTGGGCCACGCCCTGCTTCTCGGGAAGCACCCAGCATTCGACCGTGAACTGCTTGAGGAAGTCGACGGAGTCGATGGGCCTGATGTGCAGGTCGCGGGAAACGGCATAGGAGTTCTCGCCCGGCAGGTAGAACGCCTGGCTGCGCGCAGGATCGTCGAACCTGAGCGGGTCGGAAGACTTGCGCACCGTCGAGACGAACTCGATTTCGTCTGGGGTCATGTCGCCGTCGGTGTCATAGCCCTCGTTCTCCTCGAAGCTGTACTGGTAGCTTACGCCACCGCCGAAGTAGATGTCGGCAGTCGCGTCGGTCATGACTCGCTGCGCGGCCTCTTCGTAACTATCCAGCGGAGAGGGAGTCCACGGCATATAGGCGAGCATGGGGGACTGCACGTAGTACTGCGCAACGTAGCTCGCGGGCGTCGTGCGCTCGGTGAACCACAACGGCGACGGATCGGTGTGGCGGCCGACAGGATCGGCGACATTGGCGAGTATGCGTTCCTCGTCGTTCCTCACGCCATCGCCGTCGGCATCGACCATGGCAGTGCCCATGCCCCACGGATAGAGCACGGGGTCGTAGGCCTGAGGCGCCTGGATCGGACCTCCTACCTCGTCGCCGGGATTGCTGCCGGCACGGCCAAGGAGACCCGAATACCTCGGATACATCCACTCGTTGTACCAGGCGTTGAACGTCGGCCTCGAGTCGGCAAGCGGATAGCCTGCCACCCAGAACTGGGCGGAGACTATGTCGCCGAACTTCACCTTGCCTTCAAGGATCTCCAGGCCCCAGTCGGTCTGGTCGGCCGTCGCAGGAGTCGTGCCCAGCAGCGGGTTGAGGCCGTGGTACATTTCGTAGAAGTCGTCCATTCCGTCGCCGTCGGTATCGGAAATGCGGGGGTCGGTAGTCGCATAGCCGGCGATGGACGAAGTGTAGCCAACCATGGAGCCCGTAATCGGCCACATGTAGAGCGGAGCTGCGAGCTCCATGCTCGCGACGGCGCGATCCCAGTCGCGGCGAGGCGGGGCAAAGTAGCCGGCATCGCGCCAACCGTCGGCCGTCCAGGCATACTGCAGCGCAGTGCCGCCACTGGCCACGTGCTTCGCGGCGAGGGAAGCGCCCGGCCTTGCCATCTTCTTCTGCGCCGTGTAGTAGATGCGGTTGGTCGACGTAGCGCCCGTGTACGGGTCGACGACCTTGATGACTTCCCTGACGCCGGTAGTGACAGTCTGGTAGTAGATGAAGCTTCTGCCGTTCCAGGCCTCTGCCGCGTTGGCCGCGAAGGTCGCAGGGTCGGCGGGATCGAACACGGGATAGCCCACGCCGGTGCCGTCATGGCCACCCGCAGAATCGCCGAAGCTCTGCGTATGCGGATCTACGATACGCAATGTAAACGGATCGTAAGTGCCCTCCTCGAGCTGACGGCCCATGAGCGGAGTCGTGATGTCGTCGTAGCGGAAGTGGCGGATGGACTGCGTCAGGTATTCCTGGTAGTTCTGCAGGCCGTCGTGGTCGAAGTCGACGTCGCGGCGCGTGTTGAGAAGATCGTCCCAGGAGAGGCACAGGTCGGGATCGTCAATGTCGGAGAACACCGCGTCGCCCTTCCACGTGGCGTCCATGCCGCCGGCGATGTAGACGGCTTCCGGCAGATTGGCGTTGCCGTTAATTCCGTCGGCTATGAACGTCGCCGCATCGAGCTCGATGCCGCCGACGTCACCACCCTCGGGATCGACGACCGTCTTGCCGGGCAGCTGCACCGGTACGCCGGCATGCTGCATTTCCCAGCCGTCGGGAATGCCGTCGAGGTCGGTATCGATCGTGCACGGGTTCATGCCGCCGCCGCGGAAGCACACCGTGAGCCCGTCATCCGTCGGATTGCCGTAGACGAAGCCCAGTTGCGCGACTACCTGGTTGCCGCCGTTGGCGAAGACCGATATCCACGCGCCGCCTTCCATGGCGTCGGTTATGCCGTCAAGGTCGGTATCGGCGCCATCGGCGTTACCAAAGCCGGCGAAGATGGTCGTTCCGGTCGCGTCGTTCAACTTCATCGTACCCGGATTCGTCGGGAAGAACTTGTTGAACCACTTCGACTTGTTGCCGGGATGGTTGGCGTAGATCGACGCGCAGTCCTTGTACGCCTCGCACGAATCGGTGCCGGCGTACTCGAGGACATACGAAAGCTCGTCGCCGTCGAAGTCGAGCGTCATCGGGAGGCCGAGGCCGTCTTCGTCGTCAGGATCCGCAGCACCGTTCGGGTTGCGGTACATGTAGAGTTCCCAGCCGTCAGGCACGCCGTCACCGTCGGTATCGGCACCGTGGGACGTGATGGGAGACTTGTCGCTGCCGACGCTGTTGAACGCCGCGGCAAGGTTGGACGAAATGTTGCCAGCCGCGTTCGGCTGAGTCTCATTTGCGGCCGTCTCGGTACCCTCTGCGCCGCCTTCGCCTTCCTCACCCTCGCCTTCCGCGGCGGTCTCGCCTTCGGCGTCGGTCTCGGCCTCGCCGGTGCGCACGACGTTCGGGTTGGTCGTCTTGGTCCTCAAGATGTTCCACACGTTTTCGTCGTTCGGGTCGACCGCTCCGTCCGCAGTAGTCATCGGCGAGTAGTCGAGACCGTAGTCAACGCGGTACTTCATGACGAGGTATTCGTCGTAGTTGGCGTAGGCGCGCGTGTTGACCGCAACACCCGTCTGGTCGAGAATCGAGATGTTGTCGTTGACGGCAGGATCCCAGCGATCGACGACATAGCCGTTGCCGTTGACGTGCCAGCCGGTGCGCGGATCAAAGCCGAAGCCGTCGCGAACCTGGTCGTGGATCAACACGAACTCGAGGTTGGGGAAGATCTCGTCGCCGGCATTCAGATGTTTAGTCTCGCATACGACATTGTCGACCATGAACCAGCCCCACACCCAGTCCGGCGGGATGATCATCGGGATGTCGTCTGGCCTGATGCCGTAGGTAAGCTGCTCGCCGCCGAGCCACTTCGGATTGAAGCTGTAGCTGACGACGTCCATCGTCTGGAGCATGACGAACCTTCCGGTCGCGTCGATGTCGTAGTCGATGCCCATCCGCAGGCCGGGAAGGCCGTAGATCCTCACGTCCTCAGGCAAGCCCTCGCCTGCCATGGCAATTTCCATCGCATAGTTGGCCGCATCGGCGGGGGCGATCCAGCACATGTCGAGGCGAACCGAATGGAACGCCATGAAGTCGCCGTCGGGGTTGCCGTTCTTCGAGCCATTGAGCGGATCGAGGCAAGTCATGACCTCCCAGGCGTCGCTGAGACGGTCGCCGTCGGTATCCCAGTGGCAGGGATTCGTGCCGATGACAAGTTCCTCGAGGTCGGTGAGGCCGTCGTGGTCGAAGTCGTTCTTGAGCCACTTGGGACCGTCATACTCCTCGCGTTCATACGGAACGCACGGATTGAAGCGCTCCATGACCTCGCCGGCGGGGATCTCGGTGCCGATGATGATGTTGAGCGGATTGAAACGTTCGAAGACGAAGTGCTGACCGGCCTTGGGCTTGCCGAGATCGGCACCCGCCGGAGCCCAGACCTTGGCCTGGTACCAGAAGAAGTACTCCCAGCCGTCCGGGAAGCCGTCGGAGTCGGTGTCTTCCATCGTCGGATCCATGCGGTACTGCTCGCCAGTTCCGCGCGGCTCGGGAGTCCAGTTCTCGAACGCGAGGTCAGCGACGGGATCAAGCCCGTTCGCTGCGGCATACACTTCCCATGCCTTCTGCTCGTCCTTGCTGAACGACGGCTCGCTCCTGGTGAGGACCGTCTCGTTGAGGCCCTCGTGGAGGCCGCGGATCTCCATCCGGTTGTTGAACGCGATTCCGACCGGCGCATAGCTGTTCTTGGCGCCAACCTGGTAGGTGATGCCGCCGATCGTCACCTGGTAGTTGCCCTGGAGGAGCGAAGTGGAGTCCTGGGCATACACGCCGGGGAGATAGTCCTCGTCTGGGTTGCCCGCGGCAATGTCGACAAGGTCTCCGTCGACGTTCTCAAGGCCGGTCGTCGCCCTGATCAGCGACTCGCCGCTGCCCCAGGGGGTTACCGCGAACGTGTCGGGAATGCCGTCCTGGTTGATGTCGCCGAGGTTGTCCTCGACCTTCCATTCCTTCGAGAAGACCGCCTCAGCGATAGTATCGAGATAGGCGCCGTCCTCGGTCTGCGCGGTCGGCAGCGGGATGCGGGCCTTTCCGGGCGGCCCCGCGACCTCGGGCGAAATGGCGTTGCCGAGGACAATGTCCGACGCGGCGCCGTTCTCGTCAAGCGTGGTGAGGATCCAGAGGTAGAAGTAGCTGTCCTTGCCGTCGGTGGGATTGTAGACGTACCAGTTGGTCAGCGTGCGGTCGCCGTTCTGGTTGCCGTTGATGTCGATGCCGATGTCCATGCCGCCGTTGAGGGTGTTGTTGTCCATCGTCGGAGCATCGGTGAACCTGTAGCCGAAGGCATACGCGCTCATGTAGGTCTGCTTGCCGCAGTTCCACGCAAGCTCGAAGTTCTCGGCCGTCGAGAACGTGGCGTCTGCGACAAAGGTGTGGCCCTGGCCGAGGCCTCCGCGCGCGTTCATGCGGTAGTACTTCTGCGAGAGCGACGATGTCGTCGTGCCGCCCGAGGGACCCGTCGAAAGCGTCTTGAGGAACTTGGAGGGCTCGACCGTGTAGAGGTAGGTGAAGGTCACCGTGCCGCCGTCCTTGTCCTCTATCGTCATCGTGACGATCTGGTCGCCCTGTGCGCTGCCGAAGTTCGGTACGAACGTGCCGGACTGCGCCTCGGTGATGAACTTCGACTCGGCTTCGGCGTTCTGGCAGCCGGAGAACGTGATCTTGATGCCAGGGCCGGAACCGTCGGCCCAGGTCTCGGTCCAGTCCCTATCGACGTCGTACTTGACCTGCCACCTGATCGGGTACTGCGTCGCCGCGCCGCCGGAGACCTTCCACGAGTTGGTGTTCTCCAGAGTCGTGTTGGCGCCGATCTCGGGCTCGAGGTTGTTGATGAAGATTGTAGTCGGCTGGGAAGTGAGATAGTACGCGTTTGCAGCCGCATGGCTCGTCGGGAGCATGTCGTCGTTCACGACAAACGACTGGATCCTGAAGCCGTAGATGGAGGAGTAGTCCGTGCCGTCCATGGCGGTAATGGCGAGTGCCTGCGCGAGCGTCGTCCTGTTGAGGGTGACGAGATAGTAGTCGCTGTTCGCGTCATACGGATGCTCCGGATCGGCAAGCGCGTTGAGCCTGGCCTCTGCATCCGCCGCGGAGAGGCGGAAGCCCGCGTCGAACTCGAGGAGCCCAGGGTCCTTGCCGGCCGGCGTCATGCTCTTGACCTGCACGATGACCGTAAGTTCGCCGGTGTACTTCGGATCCCAGTATCCGACGCCGACGGTGAACTTGCGATTGTCGGAGTCGTTGTAGTTGAGCCGCTCGACAAGGGTCATTTCCTCTCCGGGCGTCTGCTCGACCGCGGGCTGGTCGAGCACAGTCACGTAGACCGTGTAGGTGACCGCGCTCCAGCGCTTCATGTCCTTGTCCATCACCTTGGCCGAGACCTTCCACTCACCCGCGGCGGGGAAGGCATATTCGAACAGATTGTCTTCCGGATTGCCTAGCTTCTCCACCGGATCGTCGTAGGTAGTGCCGTCTGAAAGCATCGCCGTCCACATCACCTTGAACGGCTTCACCGTGTTCTCGAGGTCGTAGGTGCCGGGATCGTCGACGATTGCCTTGAACTTCTGCGTCTGGCCCATCGGCAGCTTGTTGGCGAACTTTCCGTTGTTGCCGCCTGCGTTCTCCTCGGCGGACAGGTTGTTCATCTCCATGTCCAGGATCGTCGGCTCGACGTTGTACACCTTGACGTTAGGCTTCGTGGAGGCGTAGCCCTTGATCCTCTTGTTGGTCTCGTCGGTTCCGTCCCAGAACTGGTCGTACGACAGCACGACCTCGAACGAAATGGTGAGTCCCGGCGTCGCAAGGCCGTCGAGGAACATGACCATGCCCTCGATCTCGTCGGTGTTCTCGACCGGAATGCCCTCGGGATTGTCCATGCCGAGGATGAAGTTGTACGGCGCCGCGGCGAACATGTCGGCCGTCGCGCCCGAACTCGGCTTCAAGTAGGCGTACATCGCCCGGTCGGCGTCCTCGTACTTCTCCGAGAGCTTGATCTTGATGCCCATGGACTCGCCTTCGTTGAAGGAGCGCTTCTCCTCGGTGTAGGTCTCGTCCCAGTAGGAGAGCGACGCCGTCCTGGCTTCCTTGACGTCGGCGAGGAACTTGCGGTGCTCGCTCTCGCGCCTTCCCACGTTCTTGCTCTGGTTGACCGGCGGAACGACGTAGACCTCGCTCACGAGGTCAAGGCCCGACACCGTGTACTTGAGGACCGGCTGGTAGGCCGTCTTGGTGGCCGGATCGGTCGACGTGTCGAGCTTGTAGAGCGCACCGCCGTCGCCGACGTAGTACTTGTTGGTGTCGAGCAGGACAAACGTGTCGGAGCTCCTGTACTTGATGTAGATCTGGTAGCCGGTCTCCGTGTCATGCGTGTCGGCATAGGTGTCGCTGACGGCAATCGTGAACGGGAACTCGTCGTTGCAGGTCGTGGAGACGGCCTTCGAGCCCTCTTCAGGCGCGATGATCGAGGTTATCTCGGCCCTGACGTTGAGCGACTTCGAGCCACGGTTCGCCTCGGCTATGATGCTCTGCGCCTCTGGATCGTCGATCGAAGACTGGAATTTGACCTTGTTGCTGCCGATCGTGTGCGTGTCGGAGCGAAGCGCAAAGACGTAGATCGTCTGCCGGTCTGTCGAATCGGCGGGAATGCGCACGACCGGGAGCTGCGCATCGCTGTTGTCGGCCATCGGCTCGTCGATGGTGTCGCTCGTCGTGCTGAAGCGGAAGTAGTCCTTCCAGTCCTCGCCCTGCACGTCGGTGAACTGCGGCGTGATCGTGACGTAGAGGTCGTTGGAATAGGCCTGCGAGAGATAGACCTGGAGAATGGCCGCGTACTGGGTGTAGGCGCTGTTCGCGACGATTTCCGCGCGGTCGCTCTCGACGACGATGCTCGGCGGCATTGGCTGGATGCACTTCACCGGCTTGGTGAGGAAGTCGTCGAGGCGCTGCGACTGGCTGCTGAAATTGTAGTACGGATACGCGCTCAGGACAACGTTCGCCGTCTTGCCCTCGCCGCCCGTGGCGCCGCGTATCGCGAAGTCGGCCGGGGTTGCCTGCCCGCCCGCGAAGGTCACGGTGCCGACGTGCCTGGGCTCGATGGTGCCGGCCGAATCGACGCGCATGTTGACGATGTTGTCGGTGTCGACGTAGAAGGCGCTTTCGTTCTCGGACCAGACGTAGAGCGTGACGGCGTTGGTCGACGGCGCGTCGATGACGAGACGGGGCGCGATGCCGCCGCCGGTTATGGTCGAATTTTCGTGCACCGAGCGCCAGTACGCGGAATCCTCGTCGTCGCTGGAGAAGTCAATCGTCTTCACGAAGAAGCCGCAGTCCGCGAGCGTCGTGTTGTTGTGCCACTTCGCAAGGTAGTCCGCCTCGGTGAGAGGCGGCTGCACCGGATTCCTGACGCGCCACGAGCAAAGGACGGTGTTCGTGGTCACCGCGCCCGTGCCGGGATCGGGATCGGAAGTCTGGTCAAAGGCGAAGTTCCAGAAGGAGCGCAGCGGGTTGAGGGCATAGACGCCGCCGTTGTCGGAAGTAGAAGGATAGGTGTCGACCGCGTATTCCGACTCCTTCGCCGCAAGGACGATCGGAAGCGCGAAGTCGCCGGGCTTCGTCGTGTACTTGAAGACGAGCTCGGTCGAGAAGTTGCCGCTCGCGGCATACGACACGAGCGTCGCGTAGTCAAGGCGACCGGAGACGTAGATGCCGATCTGCATCGGCTGCAGGAACTCCGCTATCTCGGGCGAGCCAATGCCGGTGTACTTGATGTACCAGCGGCTGCCGTTTGCCTGAGGCGCAATCAGGCGTATCTTGAAGTAGAGGTCTTCACCTGACTTCAGCGGATTAGTCAGGCTCGCAACGGCGCCGTCCAGGTTTTGGCCGTTGGCGTCGCATGGCCTGATGTCCAATATGTCGCCGGCTGCGTTGGCGGCAAATCCCGCAAACAGTCCGAGTGCGGCTGTCAGAACGATGGATGTCAGTTTCTTTTTCATGTTAGTTGCCCTTCTACTTCAAATTTTTCTTCTTTGCGTTAATGGCCTCGTTTTCGCGGTTGGTCCGCTCGCGTACGATGTTCTGCGAAAGGATGCGGTTCTTCTCGATCTCGGCGGCCTCGGATTCGAGGCGGGCCCTGAGTTCGGCGTACTTCGGAGAATTCGTGTCGTCGCCAAGCGCGGCGATCTCGCGCCTCGTCGCGGCCATGCGGCGCATGATCTCCTTCTGCTCGTCGCGCTGCACCTTGAGCTGGCGGAGGTAATCGGGATCGTCCATCCTCGCATACGGCTCGTTGTACGGGTCGGCCGGCGCCTCGGGGCCGCGCCGAAGCACGACGACGAGAATGGCCGCGACCGCCAGCGCGGCCAGCGCGGCGAGAACGACGATTGCTATCTTCTTCCCTGCCTTAGTCGCCATAGTAGTTCCTTTGCTTCAAGATTTCGACGCCCATCTGACGCTGGCGCGTGTCGATCGACCAGAAGTAGCCGATGCCGCACGGTCCGTGCTTATTCCACCAGTCGACAAACGGCTTGAACGAGAATGGATCCTCGATTTCGATGCGGGACAGGCCTTCCTCCGTGAAAGAATCGGGCTGGAAGACGAACAGGCGCAGCGGCTCCCAGTTCGAGACGTCGGTCGGACTGGTGTAGGTGTTGAGAAGACGTCCGGTGGGCTTGAAAGTGACGCTGGACCAGTCGCCCGGCCTGTCGTCGTAGTCGACGGAGTTGGACTTTGGCTCGCGGCCGCGTATCACATAGGGCGTCCAGTGCGTGTACTTGTCGTTCGGTCCGCGCCACTTGTGCTCCGTCGGGGCCGGAAGGGCGACGTTCTCGTTCGTTATCATCATGTAGACCGCCATGCGGATATTCGTCGACACGGAGCCGTCAAGACGCGTCATACGGTGCTCGATGTCCGACTCTCCAGGCGGCGGCATGATCGAGCCGCCGAGCAGCGCGAGGCCGCCGGCCGTCGGATCCATGTCGAGCCAGTACATCTCGGTAAGCGTCATGTTCGTGACAAACATGTTGTTCATCGTCCTGAACTCGGCGAGCTTTATCTTGCCGCCGGCGATGTCGGCGAACGGATTGCCAAAGAGGTCGGTTCCGCCCTCGAGCCAGTCGACAATGGCGTCGCGGTACTCGTTGTCCTCGTCGACGCCGAGTTCTCCAATGCGCGGATCGGGCGCGGCCGTCGCAACCACGGTGACGTTGTTCGAGGCGCCCTTGCCGACGCCCGAAAGCACGTACTGGCGCGGCTGGGTCGTAACCGTGGGCGTGAGCGAATCGATTGCGGAGGAGCCGTTCGTCGTAACCGACCCCACGACATACCACGGGTCGACGCGGTACGTCACGTTGGTGCCGTTAAGACTGCCCTTCGGCACCGAGAGCATGAACATCTCGTTCGTGAAGGTCGTGCCGTCGAGCGAATGGAGGATGTGGTTGCCGTCGACAGTCATGTAGACGAGGATGTTGACGGGGTTCGGCCGCGGGTGGTCGCCAATCGTCTGGACTATGCCGTTGCCGCTGTTGATGCGGCCGGGCGTCTTGTCCATCGTGTTGTTCCAGTCGTTCGTGGTACTGCCGTTGTTCTGGAAGACGCCAAGCGAACACGGCTCGCCGCCATCGTCGTCAACGCCAACGTAGAAGAAATCGGTCCTCGGCATGTGCGAGTTGAGGAAGTTGACGGTATTCGTCGGATGGTACCGCGCGAGGTAGGCCGGGAGGTCCCACCACCAGTTCGTGCCCATGGCCACGATCTCGTGCTCGACGATGCCGCTCGAGCGGACGAGCTGGATCGCGAAGGGCAGGTAAGCGGTGATCTCGGTGTTGCCGCTCTTGTCGCCAGACATGTTCGTGAGGCGGTTGTCCTCGATATGCCAGACGCCGTCAAGCGTGCCGTCTTCGTACTTGAGCTTACCGGTGGTGCGCGCCTGCCGGTTCGCGATGACGCGGAACACCTTGTTCGCGGTCGGGTCTATCCACTTCGCGTCCTTCGTGCCGGTGAGGTCGTCCAAGCCAAACGTCGCGAGGACGTTGGTCACGACCATGTTGTTGTCCTTCTGGGCGTCGAGGAACCTGACATACCAGCCGGAGATGTCGGCTTCGGGCGGCTGCACGATTTCGATGTACTGGCATTCGGCGTCGGTGTTTACCAGCGAATCGTCGAACAGTCCGAAGACATTGACCTCGTTTATCCACGCCCAGCCCGGGGCGACGTTGTCGAGAATGTTGTACGCGGCGAACGATGCGCCCTTGCCAAGACTGGCGTTGAAGTCGAGCGGACGGTACCAGCTGGGGATCTCCCAGTCGGCCGCGGAAAGCCAGTTCGTCGTCGGAACCGTCGAGCCCTTCGTGTAGTAGACGACTTCGAGCGTGTACTGCACGTACCTCGGCGGATTCATCGACGCGCCGATGACGGCTCCGGGGCTCGTGCGCTGGCTCGAGCGGTAGACATAGTGGCCCTCATGGGAATCCGTCGCAGGCGACAGCAATGCCGACTTGTGGCCGGACGAGTCTTTCCACTTTTCGTAGCCCCACGGAGAGACGCCGCCTTCCACTGTGCCGCCGATGCCCGGGTCGAACCAGTGCAGACGCACCTGCGGCGTGTGTTCGAAGTCGATGTCCGACGCAAGCTGTGCGCCGTAGATTTCGCACTGCACGCCCCACGCTTCGCCGCAAAGCGGCTGCTCAGTCGTACTCGGGACGCCCGGCACTTCGTCCGTTCCCGCCATGTCGCTCTTGAAGCAGCCCACGCTCTTGAAGCCCATCCTGGCGCGGACGGCTTCACTGACGAACAGCTGGTCGAGAAGGACGCGAACCGGCGGATCCGCCGCGCCGGGTATGCGCGCATTGCCGCCACCGGAGATGTCCTCCTGGATGCCGAGGATGCCGACGACGGCAAGGCGGAACGCCTTGTAGGACTCGCCGGGATCGGTCTTGTAGCTGTAAGTCTCGTACCAGTCGTTCGTCACGGTGAACACGGCGTTGCCGATCTTCTCCCATGTGCCGTCGTCAGTCTCGGAGGCGTCCTTCGAGCCGAAGAGCACGACCGTGGCGGGTTCGTCGCTCGACGCGTACTTGCGCGCCTTGAACGAGACTTCGCCGACGACGTTCGAGGTGAACGTCGGCGTCTGGACGAACGGCTTGTGCTGGATGTACGACTCGCGGTCGGCGACGTCGATTCTGGAGATGTTGTAGTCGGCGTCTACCGAGTTGTTGAGCGCGAGCGAGAGGCCCGCCGCGCCAGGCGCCGTCGCAAAGTCGTCGAGGAACATCATCTTTTCGGAATCCCTGTCGCCGCCAACGGTGCGCAGGTTCCAGCCCCACCAGCTGTGGACATCGACCGGCGGCTCGTCGTTGCAGGAGATGGAGGTTATCGTCACTTCGCCGAACCTCGTCGTGTTGGTCACGTTCGCGACGGCGTTGATCACGTTGGTGTTGACGACGACACGCATCATGCCCGTCACCGAGTGGAGACCAAGGTAGGTGTTCAAGACGCCCGAACTGCGCTGCGCCTCGGTCATCGTCTCAAAGTTGTAGTTCGTAATCGTCGTCCAGTAGTTGTCGCTGAACGACTTGTCGAAGGTGTCGACCATCGTGTAGTCGACGGCGTTCGTCGCGATCTGCAGCAGCAGGGACGCATTGGGCTGGGCGTTCTTGTAGCCGATGGAGATCATGCCGAGGCCCACGCCGCGGTGATAGCCGTCGCCGCCGCGGCCATCGTTCGCCATGTAGTCCATCAACGGCGCGCGTATCGCGCAAGGCGTCTCGAGGTTAGAGCGCTTGGCGCTCATCAGAATGTTGCTGTTCACCGTCCAGCACGAGGTGAAGACGAAGTTGGTGAAGAAGGGAGCCTGCTTGTCGAGTGCCGCCGAAGCCCACGAGGGAGCAATCTTCTCCGCCAGCACGTCGCTGCCGTTCCAGTCGCCGCCGCGCCACTGCCTGAGTTGCACCGTGTCTACAGCGACGTCAGAGGAAGCCGAACCGACAGCGATCCTGACGGAGCAGTCCTTCGTCGAATATAGCGGGACGGTCTCCGTTGCACCGCCAAAGCCGTCGACGGTGATTCTCTTGTACGGCGTAGAGCCCCAGTCGCCGCGTCCCGCCGTGCCGAGGTACAATAGGAGTTCCTGCGGTGGCGCGGAACCAATGACGGCGTTGACGTCAGAGCTTGTATATGTCACGGAGTTCCGCCCGGGGACAATGTTCCATCCTGGGTATTCGAGAACCGTCTTCGTTTCACTATCGACCAAGTCTTCAACGGCGCAGTTCTTGATATTCTGGAGATTGCTCACCTGGCTAAGCGTCTGGTTTTCGAAAGAGTCTTTATTCGGCTTGTTGGCAGCAGGGACCACAATTTGCGTAGTGTGCGAAAACTCAGGACGCGCGAAAACGCCTGGGCAATTGGCCGAAAGGACGCCGTAGGAGCCCTTCGCGAGACGCTTCGACTGGTCGGTGTCTTTGAAGCAGACGCCAAACCAGTTGGCATTGCGCCCGTATGAAGTATTGAGGGCGGACGTCCCTATCGGATTCGTGCCAAGTGCAACGCCACAACGTCTAATGCCAGCAGTAACCCAAGTGCACTTGTTTGGAACATCATTGGAGACAGAGATGAACAGCGGGGCGAACCGCTCGGAACTACTATTTGCAAGCGATGTAACCTCCTCCACGTGGAATACACCATTCGTCCTCGCGATAATAAGTTCAGGTTCCTTCGTGCCGGAAGATGTCACGTTCCAGCGATAGAGGCAAAGCCGCTGACCGCGCTGGGCGGTGTTGTTATTGCCGAGCCATTCCCACCTTGCCTCGTAGCAGCCCTTGTTCGGCAGGTAGTTGGCGACGACAGAAAGCGAGGCATTGCCAGTGAAGTCCTTGTTCTTGTTAAGGTCAAACGCCGTGCGCGCAACGAATGTGTAGTTCTGGAGATTGAGGATGTTTTCGTTTCCGCCGAAGTAGTAGGCGAAATCCTCGAAGCGGATGTACTGGGTGAGTCGCGCATTGAACGAAATCGACTCAAGCCCGCGCGGCGCTTTCGCTGCGTCGGTGAACTGGAGGTATCCCTTTCCGTAGCCCTCCATCTGCAGGGCTACGCCCGCATTGTCCCTGTCGTCGCGGTACTTCTTGGCGATCCACTGGCCCTGGCCGACATCCCAAAGGCCGTTCGTGTCGCTCGCGAACGTCTCGTATGTCTTGCGGCCCTCCATGTGGTGAGACTTGATGTCGGAAAGTCCAACCGGGAATGTCCACGACTCGTTCGTAACCGCCATGTTCCCCCAACCGGAGAAGTCGTCGTCGAACGTCTGCTTCGTCGGAGAGACGCCGACCTTGTACGCATTCGTCGTCGAAGTGCCGACGAAGATCGGCCCGCGGCCAAGGGAGTCCTTGCGATCGAGCGCATCACTCCAGCCGTTGGCGTCCTGGTAGTCGGCATGGACGACCGTCAGCGCCATCGAATCCGACGACGTGTCGTCGATCTGGAACATGACGTATCCCGTGACGGCGTCGAGGGTCAGCGTCGACCAGCTGTCGACCGTGCCCGGCTCAAGCGAGTCGCTAACTGGGAAGCTCGGGTTCTCTACCCTGCAGCGCCAGTAGTTAGTAGTGGCCGCGTATTCGGCGAACGGCTCTGTCTGGCGTCCAAGCGCCTCGATGCGGTACTTTATCGTGCCCGTCTGGTCTTCCTTCGTCTGCACAAAGCCGCGCCAGACGTGGTCTTCGGCAAGCGACATGTGGACGCGCTCGGCCATCTCGGAAGTGCCGCGGCGGAAGACGATGTCGAGCCCGGCGTAGTCGCTCTTGCCATCGCGGATGCGGAAGTACCAGTCGCTGCCGCCGCTCGCGATTGACGCATCGTTTAGGCGGTTCGTGAGAACGCCGCGCTCTTCGGTGTAGTCTATCGAGGCATTGCTCGCGCCAGAGTAGTCGACATACTTGTAGTACGGTGCCTGGAGACGGTAATCAAACCAGTATTCGACGTCGCCGGGGCGGCTCGGCAGCTCAAGCGGCCTAATCGCCTTGAAGTTGTCGCTTGGATTCAAGACAACATCCTTCCAGGCAGAGACCTCCTGACCGAGCGTCTGGTTGAGGTAGCGCCAACGGTAGTGCATCGTCGCCGACGAGAAGAAGGTATTCGTATCGGGCGTAGACCCGTCGCCGACATTAAGGGTAAACTCCGGCTTGGCGTATGGCACTATGTTGGCAGTGTCGCCCACCGAAGGATACGGCACGCTTGTCGCAAGTTCCCAGCCAAGTGTCTGCGAGCCAGACTTCTCTTCGTCATAGTGGCCCGCCGAGACAAGGTCGGCACTCATCGCCGGAATCGACGCAATTATATTGTCGAGAAGGATAAGGGCAGAGGCGTCTTCACCGTAGCGCGTGTCAATTGAAGTACGGCGAATTCTGAAACGCACTGGCCCGGCAATATCGAGAGGAACTACTACGCGGAAGAAGTTGTCCATCGTGCCGCCATTCTGAACATCAAGCATAAGCTCTTCCGTCTTGACGCCCTTCTCAAAATTCGCCGTGCCATCGCGCTTATATGGAATCACGGGTACCGCATGCCAGCAATTTTCAAGGTTGCCGTACCAGTTAGTTATAATTGCCGTAACTTCCTCGGTCCCAGGATCTTTCTCTATCGTGTATGTAACACAATTTATATCTGTCGGAATAAGCCCTTCTACCGTATTCGTCGCAATCTCTACAACAAGTTTATAGCTTTCGTACACTTCTGTTGGGCGTGTCCAGCCATTTACAGCATCAAAATATATCGTGCCAATGCCATTTGTAAAGCAGGAAGAATAGACTGCTGCGTCTTCAATATTACGCATTACTATCTGGCCTGCAGTGCTGGGATTTGCTCTCGTCAACAGGCTGGCCTTAATACTATAGGACGTTGATGAATAAGGAAGATAGTTCTGGGTGCTAACCAAATCAACGGAAGCACCTGCCGTTGCGGGAATGGTATTGCCGTTGACATCTTTTACTCTAACCGCGCCAGTCGGACATGTATTGCCATGGCGGCAATCAACAAGATGCCAAAGTCGCTCACCATAGTTCTTCGTCCAAAGAATGCACTCCGTTCCTGTTTGGAGATTGTAGGGGAGACTCGTGCCAGCTGTATTGACAAACTCCCAGAACGTTGACTGCGTCTTGGTCTTGCTGTCCCATCCCTGATAGTTAATCGGACACTTTGTATTCGTGTCACGATTCATCAAGAGCACGCGCCCAGAATCACCATTTGTACCGCCAATCTTAGTATACGGCTGTCCTTCAACTACATGGATTTCGATTGTATAGCTAATTGGCTCGTAGCCCTCCGAGTCATCTGGCAGGAAGACGACTCGATAATAGCCGACTTCCGTAAGGTCTGCCGTGCTCGCAAATGTCCGCGTCGGATCATAAACAGAGTAGATATAGTTCGTAACGCCGCAAAACGCAAGCTGACCAGCGTTCGTGATTGCACCAGGCGTCTCCGTAACGTCCCAATCCGTCTTGTCCATCGCGGGCAGCGACACCCAGTAGTTGCGCTTTACATCATCGCGGCTGACCGCCGAACCCTGAACAGTGAAATCGTTCGAGACGACAGTCGCGTATTCCGCGGCGATGCGCTGGGCTGAAAGCGCCTGCCCAGTTATTCTGATTTCGTCATAAGCACCGTTAAGCGACCATTCTTCACCGCTGCCATGGGCGCCAAAGGAAAGCGGCTGAGTCGAGTCTACGACTTTAGTAATGGAAGCAGTTTTTGAGATTTTACCGTTCGAATAAATAGCCGCCTTGTTATTGTTGTAGACAAACGTCAAATAAACCCAGTTGTTCAGCATGTCGTCGACAGGGATACCATTGCCGTTGTCGTCCCAAGTCGAACCCCCGTCGCCGCGAACAAACAGGAGACTTGAAGAGTTTTGCTTCGTCTCGACGCTCCAGCCATGTGCGCTACCAGCGGCTCCTGCCTTTGTACCGGCAAATCGCGGATAGTTTCCTCTTGCGTTCATCCAGAACCAGCCAGAGAACGTAAACACTCCATTGAAGGTTTGCGTCCTGGCAGTCTGAAGGCGATTGCCTTGTGCCACCGAAGTAGACGTACTATTCACACGGGCATTGCCGATGCGGCCTTCTCTTGAAACCATCTGGTTAAGATTTCCGCTTCCACCCTTCGTTGGCGTTGCATTGTTCTTGTTCGTAGTCGAATCGTAAGAAAGCGCCGTTGACGCCTGTGCGGACGTGATGCTCTCGTTCAAGTGCCAGACGCCGGAATAAAGCGGCCACACCTCCTCGGGGTTGTTCGGTGGCGCAGTCCGCCCTTCCTTGAGGTTCCAGTACATTGTAATCGTCGTGCCGGCCGGCGGAAGTTCGGGGATAAGCACCCAGACGAGAGATTCGCCCGTCGTGCGCCATGTATCAACATCGAAGGGAAGCGTGTTCTTGTTGCTGTCGTGGAACATCAGCTTGTTGCCGTCAGATCCGGCGCGAGCATACTCGAAACCGTAGAACCTATCTTCTGAGATCTTGACGAGAGCAACGAAGTTTTCAAATGTCTCGGTCGTACCTGCGGGTGGCATCACTTTAATGTCGACATGGTCGCGGAAGAGCTTAACGGGATCATCCCACATTGCGAACTGCGACGAATTTGTCGCACCAGTCCAGTTCGCGCTGGCGTCGACCATCGCTATGACAGTCCATACGCCATCGGTATTAATCGCCGATGTGCTATAAACCCAGTCCGCGACATTGCCTATGTCCTCGCCAAAGACGTACGCATACTCGACATCACCATAAAGCGCGGTAGCAGTCGGCACATTGGGGGTAGTTCCAAGACGCCAGCCCTCCAAAACGGGCTTCGTTACTTCGTTTGCGGCGGCGGCGATTATCCACTCGCCGGAATACGGCTCGGACGAGACAGGGTCGGTATCCCAAACATAGTTAACCGCCGAACCATTGCCGAGAAGAGAGAACTCGAACTGATGCGCACCACCTGCCGTCGCATTTGTAACGCCAGACGTCAGCTCATAGTGTTCGTAGTCGAGCGAGTCGAAGCCCTGCTTTTCATTTCCGTCATAGACAAGATCGGTCTTTGGCGTTGGCACGGCAACTTTCTGTGGAGCGATCGTCCAGGAGCCATTGACATCGTCCGTCGTGTTGTCATCCCATTCCGTATTCATTTTATCTTTCAAGCTAACGGAATAAGTGTACGTTCCGCCGTTAATCGCGTTCGTAACGCTCGACGCATCAAAGGTGCAATACTCGAGGAGGTCTGCGTCCGCATAAGTAACACCAACCTTCTCTGTGCCGTCATAAACAAGGTTTGTTACCGCCTCCGGCTTACTAAGTAAGCGTTTAGTAATCGACCAGTTAATTGTCCTTTCGCCTGTGCCACCACCAGCGGCTGCATTCCACGAAAGATCTGGGCCTGGCGTTACTTTGAACGAGTAATTACCTACGTCCGTTGCATTCGTCACGCCGCTACCCTCTACATAAGTGTAAGCAATGCCAAAATCAAGCGCGATATGGTTGTTCTTGTCAAATGTAAATGGACCAACGGACGGAAGCGCCACCTGCGTCTCGACAAGCTGAGTAATGCGGACAATAACAACGCCGCTGCCACCCTTACCACCGGCCGAAACGCTACCACCGCCGCCACCGCCGCCACCAAGGCCATCAGTTCCTGGCATGGCATCAGCAGGAGAAGATCCCCCCGCGGCACCAGCCCCGCCGCCTCCCTTGCCTCCATTCGCCTTTAATGCGTTCGTACTACCACCAGCACCTCCACCAGCGTATGTAATCGCCGCACCTGTTTCATCAAGGAGAATGTCGGACACAATGCCCTTCCCTCCTGCGCCAGGAGAAACCGTGGATGAAGTGCCGCCTGATTTTTCTGCACCACCGCCCCCAGCAGCAAACTTTGCAGCCGCGCCGTTGCCGCCCGCATTTCCTTGGCCTGTCTCTCCTGTACCACCATTTTGAGTTCCCGACGAATAGGAACCGCCGCCGCCACTACCACCATTGTTGCCCACAGATTGCGCGCCGCCGCCGCCGCCGCCCGTCGCAACAATAGCTGCGAAAGAAGAACTCGATCCGTTCCCGCCTACCGCAGGGGTAGCCAGTGATGTTGCTGCAGCGCCACCGGCGCCAACAACGACTGAATAATTGCCGCCAACAAGCGTCAAATTAGTTTCTATTAAACCACCTGCGCCACCACCGCCGCCAACGCCAGCTGTTGTATTAGTCGCAGTTCCACCCGCGCCGCCGCCGCCAACAACAAGAATGCGCGCATTCGCCCTAACGGAATCGTCAACGGTTAGTGAGCCTGCAGTATCGGTGTCGGTAAACTTGAGGACAAGATGATCGTAAGCATCAGCTGTTGCCGGCGTGCCATCTGCATTGAGATAAATAACGGTCGGGCCGCCTGTCCAAGTGACCTTGCCGTCGTTGACGAGCTGCCGCATATCAGCGTGCGCAAAGAGGGAAAGCATTGCCGAAATGCCAAGCACAAAGAATGTGCGAGGCACACCGAAAATGTATGTGAGGGGATGCGCCGCCCTGGACGGGGCTGCGCTCTTGCGCCGCGTGTCGTGCGTTTGCGCGACCGCCGCGATTCTCGGCGATCTGCTTAGCATGTTTTTTCTTTACAACTCATTCACATCATTTCTACACAATGTTTTCAGGCCTTTTACAGCTTGTCAACATATCGGTGCATAGACAAATTTTCACTTCGAACGAGTCGAAGAGACTATTCGCCTATGCCCAATCGTTCGCATTATACCACAAATCTCTTCGTGTGGGGGAAAAAATTTGCGCTGACGCGCGACCACGAACACTCGGCACGTTGCCGGACGACGCTTCGCGTCTTATACGCGGTGTCCCGACGCAACGGCTT